>JGI996J12353_1000061_pt1 | contig 35314 bp, 32 predicted proteins | sample IntmicLarv5ML5BL_FD_12353 | JGI IMG/M metagenome (IMG submission 12353) | reverse complement strand
TGTAGGACGAAAAGACATTCACTTCTACACAATGGTGAATCTTTATTGTCTTCTTTTCCCATAGTGATGGGAATCTTTTTCCAACACAATGAAAAAGTATTCCCATTACTATGGGAAAGTATTCCCAACATATTGGGAAAAGTCCCAAGATTTTATCATCCTCTCGTTCCAATACGATGAGACAAAATCACCTTTCACTATTTCAAAGAAGTGAACCCCAATCACATGGTGCAGGGCTGTTCAGTCTTATGTATCCCTCCCTCAATGGAAATCCCCACAAACACCCGTTGCAGAGGGTGCTGTGAGGATTATCCTTTTGAACAAATTAAAACGTCGTCTTGTATTTAGAAGGCTATATCTACGCCTGCCATGAAAATCGCCTTTGGCATTGGAAAGCCTTGGTTGATTTCATATTTAGCTGCTGTCAGGTTTTCACCCTTTAGGAATATTGTTGCATTTTGGTGTGCTTCACCAAAGCGATATGCTGCCTTTGCATTAAGCAAAGTGTAGCTTTCTTTAATTTCGTTGTCTGCCGAAGTATTAACGTATAGTCCGCCGATAGACTGCAAATTTAGGTTGAACGTAAAGCGGTTTGGCGAATATGTTGCCCCAGCATAAACCTTATGCTTTGGCGCGGCAAGTATCGGCTTGTTAGTGTCGAGGAAGCTATAATTACCCTCTACGCTGAAGTTTGGCAGGACTCTATAGCTTGCTTCAAACTCAAATCCTTTATTGTAGAAGCTACCAACATTACTATTCAGCGGGCGACCGTCCACCATTCGCGTTTCAATCATATTGCTACCATCGATGTAGAAACCAGTCAATTCGAGGAATAGTCGGTTGTCCATCAACTGCTGAGACACGGCAACTTCGTAGTTCGACATACGCTCCGGCTTCAAGTCCGCGTTTTGTGGAGGATACATATACATTTCACGGATATTAGGGCTACGGAAACCTTTGGAGAACGATGCTCTGATGGCATTGCCTTCGACGAGCCTACCTACAACACCAGCCTGAGGAACCCATTCTCCGCCAAATACGTTATTGTTTTCATAACGCACTCCGGCATTAAGTGTAATCATCTCCGCAAACTCTTGTTGCATGATGATATAACCAGCCGTCTCGGTGATGCTCTTGTCGATAATATCTCCGCGATTACCATTTATACTATCGTTCCACGCATTTCCTCCCCAGTTCTTATAGTCAAACCCAAGAGTAAAACTATTGCCAGGTAATAAGCGGAATGACTGATAAAGCAGCACTCCATAATTATGGTCTTTAGAGTTAAACAAGAATGTACGAGGATTGCCACCTACAGCATAGCCATCATTGATTTCGTGTCTACCCCAGTTATAGAATGCACGGACAGCTCCGCTCATTTTACCATGATTATTCTCAAGAGCAAAAGAGGTTGTCCCACGAAGGATATCCATTTCATTATCGAGTATCGGAGAAGCAACCGTCCCTGGGTTCTCGTTATAGAAGCTGGCAATACTCAAATCTGCCGTAGCTTTCAAATAGTCGCTGAATTCATAACCGACCTTACCAAAGCCATTTGTTATATGGAATTCCGAATTATCTCTGTGTCCGTCTGTGCGGTCATGATTAAGCGAGAGGAAGCTGCTGAAGTTTCCAACATTATAGCCATTGTTAATCATGTACTTTTGAGTATTGTGAGAGCCATACATAACTCTCGCCTGCGTACGGCGACCGTCCTCATGCTGCTTGCGCGTGATTATATTAACAACGCCTCCCATTGCATTTGATCCATATAGTAATGAACCCGGGCCACGGATAACTTCAACACGGTCTACATCCGAAGCCACATAAGTGTCAGGCAATGAGTGCCCGAATATTCCCGCCCATTGTGGCTGACCGTCAAAAAGCATTAACACCTTGTTGCCTTGTCCGACACCGCGCACATTGACCGTTCCGGCCGACCCTGACGAAACGCCAAAACCGGTAACTCCCCTTTGTGTCACGAAAAGTCCAGGAATACGTTGCGAAAGTACAGGAAGCAATGCCGACTCACTACTCGCTTGTATTTCATCTCTTCCCAATACGCTTATTGAAAGAGGAACGCTGTTGCGATTTACAACTATCTTATTAGCAGATACGACTACACCTTTCAGGTTTACAAGACTGTCTGTCGGTTGTTCCACCTCTGCCGAGAGTGAACCGCATAGCAACAGTCCGCAGGTTAAGAATGAGATTTTCTTCATCATAAAATAATTCAAGTTTGTTAGATTTCCACATCAAAGGTAACACGATTATTTAGAAAGGTGCTACGTTTTTAGTAAAAAGATGTAAATGGGGGCGTTAATTGCATATCCCTTATACTAAGGAATGCGAATAATTGAGATATGAGGAGGTAGGTAGATTAATCGGCGCGGCTCATCACGAGCTTTCCGTGTAGCAAGCCTTTGATGGTGGTTAGTTTGTCGGCAAGTTCTGTTAAAATACGTGCCTCGCCTTTTACCACAACAACGTGCAGACACTTATCATCGCTTATATAATATTGCGAGGAGGACAGGATTGTGTGCTTATACATTGCGCCGATAGCTGCAACGCGTGCAGAAATATCCTTACGCTCATATTCGTACATGATAACGATTGAACCGGCAACAGTATGGTTGCATTGCCATTTCTTCTCCGCTATATTCTTCTCTATAAGGAAGCGAATAGCCTGTGAACGGTTGGAGAAACCATTCTCATTAACGTAATTATCCAAATCCTCTAAAAGTGAATCTTCCAATGATACACCGAAACGTTTTAACGACATTCTGACAGCATTTTATAATTATCGAACGAATATAAAAATTAATTTCCATCCGCTAAAGTCTGCCGTGCATATCACTGTTTTTATCAACAAAAAAATATATCTTTACATCGCAAAAATAAAGAAGTCGGATATCTGCCGGCTTGATTACCGAGATTTCATATCAATATAAATAATATAAGAAAATGAAGACAATTGTATTAATCCGCCACGGGGAAAGCGTGTGGAACCAAGAGAACAGATTCACTGGTTGGACTGACGTAGATTTGACTGAAAAAGGTGTTGCTGAAGCAACGAAAGCAGGTAAACTTCTTAAAGAAAAAGGATATGTTTTCGGAAAAGCATATACTTCTTACCTAAAGCGTGCAGTTAAGACATTGAACGTTGTACTTGACAAAATGGATCTTGACTGGATTCCTGTAGAAAAGAGCTGGAAGCTGAACGAAAAGCACTACGGCGATCTACAAGGTATGAACAAGGCAGAAACTGCTGATAAGTATGGCGATGCTCAGGTTCTTGTATGGCGTAGAAGCTATGATGTAGCTCCTAATCCATTGGCTGAGTCGGATCCACGTCACCCACTTAACGATATCCGTTACGGAAAGGTAGACAAGAAAGATCTTCCTGGTACTGAAGCATTGATACATACAGTAGACCGTATCCTTCCTTATTGGAAAGAAGTTATCTTCCCAACATTGGAAACTACAGATCAAATTCTTGTTGCTGCTCACGGTAACAGTCTTCGTGGTATCATCAAATACCTTAAAGGAATCTCTGACGAGGATATCATCAACCTAAATTTGCCAACAGCGGTTCCTTACGTATTCGAGTTCGACGATAACAACAAACTAGTGAACGACTACTTCCTAGGCGACCCAGAAGAAATCAAGAAATTGATGGACGCAGTAGCTAACCAAGGCAAGAAGAAATAAGAAATCCAATTTCTTTATAAAAACAACCCCGACCGTCTCAATGAGGCAGTCGGGGTTTTGTGTTTTTAGGAGTAGCGACCTAAATAGCATAGTGACACCCACGGTGTTTTGGTCACACGGGTATCATATTGCGTCATCGCCGCCGTCATCACCCTCGCCCTCGCCTTTTGCGTGAGGTACGCCGTTGCCTCAGTGAGCCATTTCGTAGATGGTGTTTTCGAATAGTTTGTCGATTTTTGCGGCGGCTTCTGCTGCCTTTAATGAGCCTCCGAGGAAAAGGGTTGACTCGAAGCCTTTTACTAAGTCGCGCAAGGTAGCCATTAGTCTTTTGCGGGCTTTGAATGTGCCGCCGGTGATTATTTTCACTGATTCGTCCGAGTGTTCTTCATAGACAGAGCGGAATTCGTTGTTGTGCGCTTCCATGTCGTCTAAGACTTCTTCGGCTAATTGTATGTTTTTGAGTTGTTCGAAGACGGGTGCTTCTCTGAGGGAGCAGATTAGGTTAGTCATGATCGCTGTTGCGTCGGGATATGACTTCCTCGCTATATTATCATAATTGCGGAAAACGACATCAATAACATTTGCTGCTTCGGCGAGTTTTGCGTTTCTGCTTTTTAAGGAATAGCTGACAAGTTCCCTGAAAAAGTGAATATCTCTATTGCGGATTTCACTAAGATCTGCCAAAATACGAGATAGAGCACTTGCATAATGCTGTTTCATCATTTTGTCGAAATCATCATACGACGTTTGAAGATTAGAAATAAATCATTTTGAGTCTGCAGGATTGATTCGTTTTTGTTATCGCCTTTATTTAGTTATATTTATGTCTTTGACTTTAGCATGTAAACATTTTAAATCAATATTATTTAGGGTATGAAAAACGAAAAACTATTTACTCGGCGGGAGTTTTTGAAGTCGGGGACTGCATTGTCCATTGGTGTTCCTCTTCTTGGGACGGGCATGGGGGCATTTGCCTCGTGTGCTGAACGAGCAGCTGATGATTCTCTTTTCCTTTTATTCAAGAATCCTCCTAACACGGCAAAGCCGTTTGTTCGCTGGTGGTGGAATGGTAATAAATTGGCGGCGGACGAGATTTTGCGTGAGCTCGACATTATGAAGGATGCTGGTATCGGAGGGGTTGAGATTAACCCGATTGCCTTTCCCGGGGGCGACGATTTGGGTATCCCGTCCTTAGAATGGCTTAGTCCGGAATGGATCGAAATGATAAAAATAGCCTTGAAAGGGGCGGAGGAGCGTGGTATAATCTGTGACCTGATTGTTGGTTCGGGCTGGCCGTTTGGCTCTGAAATCCTTGAACGTGAGGAGCAAACTCAGGTGCTTACGCTGACAAGCCGCAAGGTGAAAGGTCCGCAGTCGATTACTCTGAATGTCGACGAATTGTTCAGGGAAGTGCGCCCTGTGGTTCACTCTCCGTACAAGGATTTGACAAACGAATTGTATTCTTTGCAGCTTGCTCCTCTTCAGATGGACTCGTTCGCTCCGGCAACCGATGTTCCTTTTAACCCGAATGATAAAACTATCACGGTTCAGATTCCTGAGGGAGAATATATCCTGTATTCGTTGGTGAAAGTTATTGGTTTTCAAGCCGTGATTAATGGTGCGCCTGGTGCGGCAGGTCCTGTTTTGAATCATTATAATACTACTGCGGTCGAGAAGTTTTTGAACCGTATGTCCGACCAATTATTCCCGGTCTTAGATGGTCTGAAAGGCTTCAGGGCGATGTTCTGCGACAGCATGGAATTGGAGGGTGCAAACTGGTGCTATGATTTTCCTGAGGAATTCAAGAAGCGCAATGGCTACGATGTGACGCCTTATCTTCCTTTCGTACTGTATAAAGTTGGATACATGGGTCATGCCGTTGAAGGCATTGAGATAACCGAACTGACCGGAGTGGCGAAGGAGGAAGTAGACCGTGTGCGTTATGATTTCTTTGTTACTTGTATGAATATGGTGCATGACAGGTTCCTTGTTCCGTTCACGAAATGGTGTAACAAGCATAATTTCAAATCAAGAGCACAGGCTTACGGCAGGGAGTTTCATCCGTTAGAAGCGTCAATGAGTGTTGATATTCCTGAATGCGAAACATGGATTTGGAATGCTGACAATCAAGAGCATCCTGATTTGGCGGAAAGACCTAATTATACTAATGTGAATAAATATGTTGCTTCGGCAAGTCATTTGTCGGGCAAGGGTTTGGTTAGTTGCGAGGAGATAACAAACACGGAAGCTGCATTTAATGCCACATTGGAGCGAATTAAGATTACAGGAGATTTAAGTAATCTGTCGGGAGTCACCCACTCGATACTTCATGGCTTTAATTATAGTCCGCCGGAAGCTCCATTCCCGGGTTGGATTCGTTATGGTGCATATCTGAATGAGAGGAATACGTGGTGGCCTTACTTCAAATTGTGGGCGGCTTACAAGGCACGACTTTCCGCATTGCTTCAATCTACCGAGCCATTTGCGGACATTGCTGTGCTGCATCCATTGGCGGATATGTGGACGATACACGGTCCGCAACGCGATCCATTCCCGCATCTGCGCTATCCGGAGTACCAGGATAAAGTATGGGAGGCAATCCACAAAAACGGAAATAGCTGCGATTATACAAGCGAAAACATCATACAACAAAGTACCGTCGAGCGAGGATATCTGAAATATAACACCAGAAAGTACAACACACTTATTCTGATAGAAGTCGAATCGATGATGCCCGAGACAGCAAAGGCATTGGAGAACTTCGCAAAAGGTGGTGGCAAAATAATCTTTATAGCAAAAGAACCTCATAAATCGGTAGGACTGAATGACTATAAAGCAAAAAGTGAGGAAGTAAAACAGACTATCGCGAGACTAAAGAGTAATCATTCTCAGCAAGTCTTCACCGTCGATGCTCCCGACAATGATGTGGTTGCATGGTTCAGGAGAGTGCAACTGCAGTGTGGCGTAAAGCCATATATGGAGATTGACAATCCAAGTCCTTATATCAATCAGATACGCCATCAGACTAAGGACAAGGATATCTTCTTTGTTTCAAACTGTGATATTAATCAACGAATAAGCATAAAAGCCCGCTTCCCCGAATCCAAAGGAAAGGCTTGGTTATGGAATCCTGAAACAGGCGAGAGCTTTGCCTATCCTAATGCATCAGGCAATCAGTTGACGATAGATTTACCGCCTACCGCTTCCCAGCTTATAGTGTTCGACAAAAAGGGCAGGGGAGAAGTGCTCGCAAGCCTTCCCGATAGAAATGCCGGAGTGGAACTAAAAGGATGGTCTGTTGATATGAATCACATCGACGGAGGCAAGCAACAACGAACGATTGCAGAGTTGGAAGACTGGTCTGTCAATACAGAAACTCGTCGCTTCGCAGGTGAGTTAATCTACAAGAAACAGATTCGGATTAATTCAACCCAAGAAATGTTTATCGACTTAGGGAAAGTCTACGGCGTTTCGGAAGTGACGTTGAACGGGCAGAATCTGGGATGCCAATGGTATGGTCAGCATCTGTATAAAGTGCCTGAGAACTTATTGGATGCCGGCAATGTCGAACTCCAAATAAAGGTAGTAACCACCTTAGGAAACTATTTCAAGGCAACTCCTGAAAATAGGATTGGTCACGCATGGACTCGCCATCAGAGATGGCAGCCGGTGGGATTGATTGGTCCTGTGAAACTGATATAAAACAAAAAACTCCTGTTGCGAAATGCAGCAGGAGTTTTTTATATCCTTATGTCCTCTTGATTAGGAACACATATCCTTAATTATCTGTATAAGTTGCGCGCCTAATTCATTGGCTTCGTCCATTGTGTGAGCTTCCGAGTATATGCGAATGATTGGCTCGGTATTACTCTTGCGCAAATGCACCCACTTATCGGCGAAGTCAATCTTTACGCCGTCGATGTCTGTAATCTCTTCGCCTGAGAACTTCTCTTTTACTTTGACGAGAATCGCGTCGACATCAATGTCAGGAGTCAATTCAACCTTTTGCTTTGAGATAAAGTATGGAGGATAGCTTGCACGTAGCTCGCTTACTTTCATCTTTTTCTTTGCTAAATGAGATAGGAACAATGCAATGCCGACAAGTGAATCGCGTCCGTAATGGCTTTCAGGATATATCACCCCGCCATTGCCTTCGCCACCGATAACGGCGTTCGTTTCCTTCATCTTATTCACGACATTGACTTCTCCTACTGCCGCAGCATTGTATTCGCCACCATAAGCAACGGTTACATCACGTAAAGCGCGGCTTGAGCTCAAATTGCTGACGGTGTTGCCAGGTGTATTGCTTAGTACATAGTCGCTTACTGCTACTAATGTGTATTCTTCGCCAAACATTTCTCCGTTTTCACAAATGATAGCCAATCGGTCGACGTCAGGGTCTACCACAAAACCAACATCAGCCTTAGAGTCCTTCATCAGAGAGGCTATCTCGGTAAGATGCTCAGGTAATGGCTCCGGATTATGAGAGAAGCGTCCGTGAGGAGCACAATGTAGCTTGAAAATCTCCTTAACGCCTAAAGCATATAATAAGTCCGGCAAAACGATTCCGCCTACCGAATTCACACAGTCAATCGCTATGCGAAAGTTTGCCTTGGCAATCGCCTCAGTATCTACGAGGGATAATGCCAATACGCTTTCTATATGTTTTTGTTTGTAGCTGTGATCTTCCGTTACCTTCCCAAGGCTTTCAACTTCTGCGAAGCAGAAATCCTCCGCTTCCGCTATGCGTAATACTTCTGCTCCATCTTCTGCATTAAGGAATTCGCCATTCTCGTTGAGTAGCTTCAGGGCATTCCATTGTTTGGGATTATGACTTGCCGTAAGGATAATACCTCCGCACGCCTTCTCCTGAATCACGGCGAACTCAGTTGTCGGAGTAGTTGCCATATCCAGATCAATAACGTCAAAGCCTATGCCGGTCAATGTTCCAAGCACTATCTGCTTTACCATCGGACCAGAGATACGAGCGTCACGACCTACTACGATTTTGTTAGAAGTCGAAGTGGTATTCTTTCTGATAAATGTTGCATAAGCAGCGACAAACTTAACTATCGCTAATGGATTGAGTCCTTCTTCCGGTTTGCCACCAATAGTGCCTCGTATGCCGGAAATGGATTTGATTAATGTCATGGTTAGTTTCTATTATTGCTCAAAGATGTATCTGAGTCTGGAAATGTATACCGGGTCGCCATTTGTTTTTTGATACGAGCTTCCTACCTTAAATGGAATAATTGCTCTTATCAGTGAGCTATCTCCAACATAGGCAAGTCCGGTTACTACACCGTCGCTATATAAATCGCCGAATATTTGTGGTACCGGACTAAGGAGATTTGACCCGTAAGTAAATCTTAATGGATAAAAGTTGCTGGAGAAGCCATTGTATACGTATGAAGTATCAGCAAGTACATCCCAATATTCAGCTTCTAAGCGAGCAAGTACTACCGTTGAGCCTGGGATCGCTCTGTTTCCGTTGCCAGAATCTACGATATTAATATAAACACCATTGCTTAATTCAAAGAATTGGTTCTCACCAAAAATACCATCAGCAGGAAATGACTTTAACACTTCAAATCCTTCACGTGCAATTATCCTTGAGATAGCCTTTTTCTCATCATTCAACATTTGAGTGTATGTTCTTGCACTCTTGCTGCAAGATGCAATTGTCATGATAGCTATCATTGACATCAATATATAAAAGCTCTTCTTCATCTATCTTTTTGTTGTTTTTTTGTATTTAGGCAAATTTATGTAATATCTGCCACTTCTCACGCATCTTTATTTAATTCTTCAGTTTTATTAGGATTTAAGACAGCCACTCCTTCCTCGAACAGAGCGACTGCGTCTTCTATACTCCCAAAGAACTCACCACCTGATGCGTTCTTATGTCCGCCACCGTTAAAGTACTTAGCTGCAAAGAGGTTACAAGGGAAGTCGCCTTGCGAGCGTAGGGATATTTTTGTGTATTCCTTATCACTTCGTATAAAGACACTGAATTCTACCTCTGCAATGCTCAAAGGCAAATTCACTAAGCCTTCTGTATCCCCTGATTTATAATTGAAGCGAGCCAGCTCTTCATTATTAAGAGTAATCAATGCTGCTTTATATTCAGGATATATCTTCATCTTCTCGTATAATATATATCCCATCATGCGTAGGCGAGACTCTGAGGACACTTGGTTGACACGGCGATATATAAGGTCTTTGTCTATGCCTTTCTTAATAAGCTCTCCGATTATTGTATAAATCTCTGGTTTGTTGGAATTGTAAGTAAAGGCTCCGGTATCAGTCATCATGCCTGTGTAAATACATTCGGCTGCATCCTTCGTTAGTAAGTCAAAGTAACCCATTCGGCAGATAAAGCGGAACACCATCTCGCTTGTAGATGATATTTCCGGATATGATATTGTCACATTGCAGAAATCAGAAGGGTTAAGATGATGGTCAATCATTACTTTTCGCCCTTCGGCAGCAAGTATGGCATCTGCCATCTTCTCAATTCTTTTCGGCTCATTAAAGTCAAGGCAAAATATTACATCTGCATTCTTTATAAGCTCGTCTGCCTCCTCAGTTTGTTTCTCGTAGATAACAATATCTTCACTTCCCGGCATCCAATTGTAAAAATCAGGGAAATTGTTTGGAAAGATAATCGAAACATTGTCCTTCTCATACTCCATAAGGAAATGATACAAGCCAAGGGAGGAGCCTAATGCGTCGCCATCAGGGGCAACATGAGCAACAATAACAAAGGATTTTCCTTTTTCTATATACTTTTTGGCCTTCTGAATTAGACTTTCGTCTATTATTTTTGTAATCATACCGTCATATTTTATCTTTCGCAAAGGTACAATATTTATGGCTTACTACTATGAGTATAAGTAGATTGTTAATAGCAATAGAGCAAATAAGGATAATGAGATTATCGAAGAAGACAGAGACTTTTTGTAGATATAATGTGTAGCAAAAAATAAGGAAGCATACCCAAGTAATAATTCAATAAAACCAAAAGGTATTATAAGTGCTGCCCATGGAAAGAGAGAGAATGAGTCTACGATATACAGTAAAAAACGAGTCATCGCAACTATAATCTCAGCTAAATAGTTCATGCCGAAGAACTCAAAAGGGATAACGATATAAATCAGACCTAATGGTATAAGAAATGTGCTGACAAGTGAGAATAGTAGGTTCGCAAATAAAAACAGCACCGGAAATTGACTAAAGTAATACAAGCAAAGGAATGCGGTTCCGGCTTGTGCTGCAATAGACACAGTAATCCAGTCGTATGGTATAGACAGCAGAGGGTTTCGTATTGCTAATAGGTTTTTTAAAGGAGGTTGTAGTAGCAAGATGAATAAGACGGCGATATAGCTAAGCTGAAAGCCTATGTCGAAAAGGTAAAAAGGATTATAAACGAGCATACAAAAGGCTGATGCGGCAAGGGTGTTGTAGCCGTCGGTAGTGCGTCGAATAACCTGTCCAGAAAGAAACAACGATAACATTATGGCTGACCTGACAGAAGGAGGAGCAAGTCCGCTAACAAAAGTGAAACTCCACAGAAGTATCATTGTCAGTATGTATTTAATCCATCGGGAAACTCCATACGAGGGGAGAGGCTTCAATAGTAAGGATACAAAACCGCATACTATTGCCACATGAAAACCACTGACTGATAAAATATGAGTTACCCCTGTCACGGAGAATTGTGTGCGTATTTCTTTGCCAATGCCGGTAGAACCACCTAATAGTATTCCTCCTAAGGTCGCTTGTTCTTGATCAGACAAGCCTAAGGTCTTCAATTTGTCTAAGCTGTTGCTTCGTACTTGGGAGACATTCTCATAGAAATGTTTAAGCCAATCACTCTCGTTTGTAATATCGCTGTCGGAGTATTCTGTGGTCAAGACAGATACAATAAGTATTATGCAAACATAGATAATACCCCAACTCCAACGCGTGCTATATTGTGGACGGATGTCTTTCTTTTCAAGGATGAAGGAGAGTAGCAGTGCTGTCGCTGTCAAACTCAATAATGAAAGTATCAATAGCGAATAGAAGGGGATATATACGTATAATAGTATACCTAAAATCCAGAATAAAAGCGGCCTTGCGAAAGGTCGCTTTTGCATTTCTTTAATCATTAAATAAGGTTTGGTTGTGGAGGAAGGTTTATAGAGCCTTCAAGTCTTTAATGGTTTGTAATGGGTCTGTGGAATTAAATACGAAATTACCGGCAACTAATACATCTGCTCCTGCGTCGATAAGGCGTTTCCCTGTTTCCAGATTGACACCTCCATCAATTTCAATAAGAGTATTAAGTCCTCTTTCAGTAATCATCCCTTTCAGCTTCGTTAATTTTGTCAAGGACTGTTCAATAAAACTTTGTCCTCCGAATCCTGGATTTACCGACATAAGAAGAACCATATCTAAGTCCTGCAATATATCCTCCAGCAAGTGAACCGGAGTATGCGGATTAAGAACTATTCCCGCCTTCATCCCTTCGTCTTTTATCGCTGCTATTGTTCTGTGAACGTGCGTACAAGCCTCGTAGTGGACAGTTAGCATATATGTTCCTGCTGCAGCAAACTCTTTTATAAACTTCTGTGGCTCTACAATCATAAGATGTACATCCAATGGTTTTTTTGCAATTTCCTTTACTGCATTAAGGACAGGAAATCCGAAAGAGATATTAGGAACAAAAGCACCATCCATAATATCCATGTGCAGCCAATCTGCGTCACTTTTGTTTAACATTTCGACAGACTCTCCTAATTTGAGGAAATCAGCGGATAATAATGATGGGGCTATTAAATGATTCATAAGTTCTTTTTAATTTACTTGCAAAGGTATAAAAAAGGAGAGAGATTACAGACATCTGCAATCTCTCTCCTTTCTTAATTTAAAACAAAACCACAAAGGTCTGTTCTTATCATTTTCTCTGAATAATAAACTTTGGCAAACTGGCGGATAAAATCTAATGTTTGTTTTTTAGGGGTAGAGACAATCTCTTCCTTACGTATTTCCTTATTATTCATATCATTCATACAGTGAGTAGAAAATTTCTTCATAGGCATTAACCATTTTATATTCAATATATAAAACGATGCCATTTTCTTCTTATTGTACGAAAGGAAGCCTTTTTTTATGCTAAGGATAATTCGATACTATTTTCGCTTGCCATGCGACGCATGTTTAAAATCGCATAGCGCATACGTCCAAGTGCAGTATTGATACTGACTCCGGTAATCTCGGCAATTTCCTTAAAGCTCAAATCTTGATAATAACGCATTTCCAATACTTCGCGTTGATTGTCCGGAAGGTGTTCCACCAACTTCTTTACGTCAGATAATACTTGATTTTGAATTATACGATCTTCGATTGTTCCATCACACAGCTTAACGTTGTTGAATAAGTCAGCTTCAACATCATCATTAGAAATAGTGTTTTCACTACGCTCCTGACGATAGTTGTCTATAATAAGGTTGTGTGCGATGCGAGTAATCCAGGCTTTGAATTTGCCATTCTCTACATAACGACCTTGCTTAATCGTCACGATAGCCTTAACGAAAGTTTCCTGAAAGATGTCTTCCGCCAAATCTCTGTTGCGAACTATGAAATAAATGTAAGAGTGGATGCGTGACTTATAACGATTTAATAAAACGTCAAAAGCAGCATTGTTACCATCTGCATAAAGAGCGACCAATTCTTCGTCGGTCATAGTCTTTAGTGTACTCATTATATTCTGTATTAAAAATTTCTTTGAGTAACGTTATGCAATAGGCAGCGGGGTTTAATTGTTTATTAATTAAGTTTACAAAAACAAAAAAACAACTTTTATTTGTAACATGCAAGGCTTTCTTGTTTATTATCATAAAAAATGTCCCTATTATGTGCTTTTAAAGTACAAAACAGGGACATTTTATGACAAAAGTTATTTATATCTTATCAAAACTTGTAACCAAAGGTTAAGGAGACACGAGTTGTTTTCGTTTTTAATGCTACAGATTCTGCTTCTACCACTAAGGCTCCATTATTATTATATATATTGGAGAAGGCATAAGCATCTTCCTTCTGCTCTTTGAGTATACAAGCCAAGTCCATATAGAAATTAGGAGTAAACCTATAGCCAAGACCAGCTGTATAATAATTAGTTCCTTTGTCGATAGTGTAGTGAGTGAAAGTCTCTGCTGTATAAATTTCTACATCTCCGTTTCTTGCTATATTCTTCATTGGCGAACCTGTGAATGCTCCACCTGCGCGAATGGCAAACTGAGGAGTGACTTTTAGTTCTCCACCTACGCGAAGTGTCCCTGTTGTGCGGAAGTGATTCTTGATTTGAGTATTGTCAAAATCATAGATGTCATTAGCACCATAATCGCTTCCCAGCTTCATTATGCCATAATTATTCAGCTCGTAATCTACACTTAGTATACCTGCTGTGCCGAAGATACCTGCTAAACTGAAGATCCAACGATCCGACGTTCTTAGGTTGTAGTCAAGGTAGCTGTCAGGTGTATCAGTATATAACGTTCCTTCCGAATTAATATATGACTCCGCTTCTGCATAATAAGTGTCGGTCATTTTATACCATGTTGGAGAGTTGTAAGCTACGCCAACACGTATGAAATCAGAAGGGCGAACGATTGCTCCAAGATTAACACTATATCCACTACCCTTTGTTATAAGGGAGTTTCTCATATACAAATAATCGTCAGCTCTTGCGTTTTGTGCGAACCCAAAACTTTCTTCATAATACGAATTATAAGCATAATCAATATCCGTCAAAGACATTGTAGCCCCTAAAAATAATACGTCTGAAATGTTTGTTGCAAAAGAGAAGTCATACTTGTCTATCGCTCCTCTTTCTGAAACTTGAAGGTCTGAATATTCCACAGGCCATAAGTCAAGTCCTCCGCTGGCATTTCTCTCGCTAAAAGAGCTCACATACTCATTAGCACCTGATGATGCAATGATGCCGCTATTATATCCTAATAAGGAAAGATAATTGTAGCCTCTTCTGTAAGGGTTATGGCTTTCTGTCTCCCACAAATTGGACTCGCTGTATCCATACTGAGTAGTAATCTCCGCGATATAATCAGATATCGATTGTCCTCCATTTGTCGTTGTACTATAGTTGCGGTGGAAGTTTTTAACTCTGTTGTAAGCGAAACCTACATTCCAGCTTTTTACTCCGGAGAAATTTCCAGTTGGGAAAAAGCCGACATAAGCAATATTGTCAAAGTTGAACCTTGTGGAGTTCTCTTTTAATATGTTATTGTTCCATGTAGTGTTCGTTCCAATAAAAGACAGGTTTGTTGTCGCTACGATTTCCGAACTACGATATATACCCATTCCCGCAGGGTTGGTAGTCATTGCAGATATATCTCCGCCTAATGCACCAAATGCTCCACCCATAGATGAGAAGCGCGCAGTACCATGTAAGTCTGTTTTTGAGTATTTGTATGCGTCCATTTCTGCCTGAGCGAAAACGACTCCTCCACTTAAAATAAATAATGCTAAAAATGCAACTGCTATCCTTTTCATTACCTTAGTCTTTTATGCTTTAAATTAAATAAAAGGGCACTTTAATCATGCCCTTTTTAGAATATACTTAGTTTGTTATCTTGAGCGAGAAGAGCGTCCACCGCCTCCTCCTGATGAGCTACCACCACCGCTTGAGCGACTACCTCCGCTTGACGAAGAGCCGAAAGAGCTACTGTTTGAGCGAGTATTTGCAGGCGCACTATACGAGTTGTTGCGAGTCTGATTCGTATTGCTACGACTTTGACTTGATTGTGCTTGACTTGAACGATTGGTAGTCGTTCTTGTCGTCGCATTGTTATTTTGAGTTCCCGTATTTGCCGGAGTGCTGCTAGTCACTCTTGTACGTGTAGAGTTTGCAGGCTCTCTGTTTGTTGTTGTATTGCCCGTAGAACGTGTCGCTGTAGAATTCCTTTGAGTGCTATTGCGTGTTCCGCTGACCTGGTTGTTGCTTGAGCGTGTTGAGTTCTCTGTTCTTAAAGAACTTGCGCGACTTCTGTCGTTTGTTGTGCGAGTGCCTACGCTTGAGCGGTTATTGCTGCTTGCCATCGAGGAATTATTATATCGTTGACGTCCGCCTGAAGCACGTCCATAGTTATTGCGGGAATTAAAATTTCTGGTAGATGCCCACGAATGAGAATGCCATCCTCCGCCCCAGCCCCATGAGCTGCCGTACCATCCATGGTAACCCCATGAATTGCGCCAATAAGGGCTGTGCATTCCGCCGTAGAAACCACCTCCCCAGCCATGACCCCAATAAGGGCGATGCCAAGATGAGTAACCCCACCAAGGACTATAACCGAAAGACCATGAATTATAATACCAAGGGTCGTACCAGCCGCCATAACCCCAATGATTGTAGCCCCAGCTATTACCTACGTTTATATTGAAGTTTACGTTTGCTCCGCCTGCACCATTATCATAAGCGTCATATCCATATCCATAAAAGCCGTCGCTTAGGTATAAGTCGATCTGGTCGGCACCTACGATTGTGATTTTACTTGGAGAATGATAGCGAATGATACGTTCGGAATATTCCATATCCGAGCGACGACCATTTTCCTCAATGAATAAAGTGTCGGTTTCTTCATAAATATATTCCTCATTAGGTATATATCTACGGTTGTATTCATCTATGTCTCGTACGTTAGAGATAGAGTTATTAGCATCAACTACAGCCAATGTTTGGGCCTGTGTTGGTGTTGTTGCCTTCTCCTCAACTTTCTTTTTGCTTGAAGAGAAATACACATCATCAAAGAATTCTCCTTGTGCCGCAGTGTTAAATGCAACAAAGAGCATCATCAATAAAGAAGTTAATTTCAAGGTTTTCATATTCTTTCCTCCTCTATATTAATTAAACTTATTTTCTTATTTATTTAAGACCATGAAAAGCGGTGGAGGTTTAATCACCAATAGCTTCCTATCTTATTATATTATACAAAAATAGCAGAATCTTTACAATGGCAAAACAATTACAGATACTTTAACAACTGTTGTTGTGCCACTATCCCTTCTACTAATAATACTATAGATGTGCAAAAGTTCAAAAACGCTGTATGTCGCACGCTAAGATTTATGTTAGATTATTCTCGCCATAAAAACGGAATCTTTACTCATCGCTTTTTTGGTATAAAAGGAATGTCTTTCAGCGTGTTTTTGACAAATTTATACTCTACAGTCAAAGTTTAGCGTCTTTTTTAACAGCTTCATGTTCGACTGTCAACGTTTAGTGTGTTTTTTTCTGTGGCAAGCTAAACTGCGACAGTTTAGTCTGTTTTTTTAACAAATTTATGCTCGATTGTCAAAAAACGGCATTTTTCAATTTGGCAGCATGTTGTAATGCTGCGGTTTTGGTGTGTTTCTGTGGTGGAAAATGCTATCTTTATGAAAATTATTTCGGGATTATGAGAAAATGCTTTTCGTCTATGTTGATTGCGCTGTTTTGTGTGATGTTGATTTCATTCTCTTCATGTAATCGGTCTTATCGTGTTAGCTCTGTCGAAGGGAGTGTTGTGAAGATGGACTCTACATGGAATGATACTACTGCTTATGGCGTTTCTCACCTAATCGGTCTTTATAAACAAGAGATGGAGGCGAAAATGAATGTTGTCGTGGGGAAAAGTGATGTCACGATGACGGCTGAAAGACCCGAAGGATTGTTGTCCAACGTTATCGTTGATGCTCTTTGCAGGTATGCGGAGACGGAGCTTGGCATACCGGTAGATATGGCATTGCTTACTATGGGAGGGATTCGTGCATCACTTTATGAGGGTGATATTACGATTGGTGATGTCTATGAGGCGCTTCCATTTGATAATACAGTGTGTGTGCTTGGAGTAAAAGGAACTGTCCTAAGGCAGATTATGAATGAAGTTGCACTTACAGGCGGTGAGGCTTTGAGCAATGTTAGGCTTACGATTGCTTCGGATAAGAAGGTTCGCAATGTATTGGTCGGAGGTAAGCCTATTGACGACAATCGCCTATATACAGTGGCTACGATAAACTATTTAGCAACCGGCAATGATGGAATGGCATCGCTGGCACAGTGTGAAGTAAAGGGATATATTCCCGGGGTGTCAATTCGTGATGTCTTTTTGGATTATATTGAAAGATGTGCCGATGAAGGGCTCGCTATAACTTCTCGTATCGAAGGACGTGTCGTGATAGACAAATAATATTGATAGATATGGAAAGAGTTAAGTATTGCATAAGTATAAGTCTGCTATTGCTTTTCGTCACTCCGACGATGGCGCAGAGGCTTACGTTTATACATACGAGCGATTCTCACAGCCGAATCGAGCCTTTCGTACGAGACACTTCCAATCCGCATGCTGACACAGGCGGCTTTGCTCGTAGGGCAGCGTTTGTGAAAGAAGCTCGACTCGATGCGCCTGATTTGTTCTTGATTGATTGTGGCGATTTCTCGCAAGGCACTCCTTACTATAATATGTATAAGGGGGACTTGGAGGTGATATTGATGAACAAGATGGGATATGATGTGGTTGCTCTTGGGAATCATGAATTCGGCCTCGGTCTTGATAATTTGGCGCGCTTATATCGTATGGCGGGGTTTGAGATTGTTTGTGCTAATTATGATTTAACAAACACACCGTTGGAGGGGCTTGTTAAGCCATATACTATAATAGAACGAAATGGTGTTAAGGTGGGCTTCTTTGGATTATCGCCGCGATTAGATGGGTTAGTCCTTTGGGATCATCATGAAGGAGTAGTGTATCATGACCCTATTGAGACTGCGAATCGTGTAGCGGCACAACTAAAAGCAAAGGGTTGTGATGTGATTGTATGTCTTTCTCATTTGGGGATACATATTGCAGGTCTAAACGCTATTGGCGATGAGTCTTTAATCCCACAAACACGAAACATTGACTTCGTCTTTGGTGGACATTCACATACATATATGACCGAGCCAGAGGAATATTACAACCTAGATGGCAAGTCTGTGAAAGTATTACACACAGGAAAAAATGCTTCCTTTGTAGGAAAAGTAGAAATAATATTAGAACAAAAATAACTTATAAATTATGACTCCAATTCTTGTGCTTATAACGATTGCAGCATATTTTTCGCTGCTGTTTGGTATTTCATACATAAGTGGGCGAAAGACCGATAATCAAGGTTTCTTCGTCGGTAATCGTAAGTCCTCGTGGTATGTTGTGGCATTTGCCATGATCGGTTCGGCTATTTCGGGTGTGACCTTTGTCTCCGTTCCCGGTATGGTTGCGGGTAATTCCTTTTCGTATCTTCAGATGGTTTTGGGTTTTGCCGTGGGGCAATGTCTTATTGCTTTTGTTCTTATTCCTTTATATTACAAAATGAACCTCACTTCTATATATGAGTATTTGGAGAATAGGTTTGGCGTTATGTCCTATCAGACCGGCGCATGGTTCTTTTTCCTTTCCAAGATGCTTGGTGCTGCTGTTCGTTTGTACTTGGTCTGCATTGTGTTGCAGTTGCTCGTGTTCGCGCCACTTGGCTTGCCGTTTGTGTTGAATGTGACATTTACCATTGCCCTTGTGTGGTTGTACACTTTTCAGGGAGGTGTTAAGTCATTGATTTGGACAGACTCGCTTAAGACATTCTGTCTGATAGTTTCCGTTGCTCTTTGTATCTATTATATTTATGCAGACCTTGGAATGTCTTTTTCTGGCATGGTTGCTGCAGTTGGTGACGATGCGATGTCTAAAGTCTTTTTCTTTGATGATGTGAAGGATGGTAAGTTCTTTTTTAAGCAATTCTTTGCCGGTGTTTTCTTGGTAATTGCGACAACCGGACTTGATCAAGACTTTATGCAGAAGTGTCTTAGCTGTAAAAGTCCTCGCGATTCGCAGAAGAATTTGGTTGTCAGTGGTATTTTGCAAATATTCGTGATACTCCTGTTCCTTGTGCTCGGTGTGCTTTTGTATATGTTTGCCTTCGAGAATAATCTGGCAATACCTGCTAAGGGCGACGACCTATTCCCATATATTGCTACCGGCGACTATTTCCCTATAATTGTAGGTGTTCTCTTCGTCGTTGGGTTGATTTCTGCAGCCTACGCTGCAGCCGGTTCTGCGTTAACTGCACTGACAACGTCTTTTACTGTAGACATACTGCAAAGTACTAAGAATAATACTGAAGAAAATCTTTTTCGCATTCGCAGGAAGGTACATATCTGTATGGCTGTTGTGATGGGACTTGTAATTATAATCATAAATCTCCTGAATAATACATCTGTAATCAACGCCGTTTATGTTCTGGCAAGTTATACTTACGGACCTATCCTTGGTATGTTTGTCTTTGGGATATTTACTAAAAGGGCTGTGAGAGATAAATACATTCCTCTGGTTGCTATCCTTTCGCCTGTGTTGTGCTTTATCATAGACAGCAATTCGAGAGAATGGTTCAATGGCTATGAGTTCAGTCACGAACGATTAATCTTGAATGCATTGTTAACATTCATCGGACTATTACTATTAACAAAAAGACAACCACAAAAAAACAGATAATATGGTACCAAGTATAAGTGTCGGTATTGTAAGCGGTCGTACGATTTCGTTTAGCTTTGAATCCTTGTACGACTTTCTCGATAAGCGTGTTTCAGGAAAGAATATTGCTGAAATAAATGGCTCAAAAGTCCTATGGAATGGAATCCTTTATGATGAACTGGTTTTCGCCTCAAGCAGTGATGATGCCTCATTTGTTATTGAAGATGTTGTTATCGGAGTGAACTTCCATTGGGAGCGAAAGGAAGATCAACGTTTTCAGGGAGCATTGAAGGTTATTGTCGATGGCGACAATCTTGTTGCGATTAATATTCTTTCAGTTGAGGATTATCTTACGAGTGTTATATCATCAGAAATGAGTGCTACGGCATCATTGGAGCTATTGAAGGCGCACGCTGTTATCTCGCGTAGTTGGTTGCTTGCTCAGATAGAGAAGACGAATGAGCTTTCTAATTCATCTGAGAAGTATTCAACATTGGAAGAGACTGACGACGAGTTGATTCGATGGTATGATAGAGAAGATCATGTGTTGTTCGATGTATGTGCAGATGATCATTGCCAGCGTTATCAAGGAATAACGCGTGCTTTTGAGAATATCAATGTGGTTCGACAAGCAATAAATGAGACATCAGGTATGGTGTTAATGTCTGACGGACGTATTTGCGACGCCCGTTTCTCGAAATGCTGCGGAGGGGTTGTTGAGGAGTTTCAATATTGCTGGGAGAATAAGCGTTTCCCATACCTCGCAAAATTGCGTGACATAGCAAATAGTGCAGATGTTCCGGATTTGACAATAGAGCCTAATTCAATAGAATGGATTAATTCGAGACCCGACTCTTTTTGTAATACTACTGATGAAAAGATATTAGGGCAAGTCTTGAATAATTATGATCAGGAGACGGTCGATTTTTATCGTTGGGAAGTGCGCTATTCACAGCAGGAATTGTCCGAATTAGTATACCAACGCTCACAAACGGACTACGGTGTAATACAGGATTTAATCCCGATAGAAAGAGGAACGTCCGGGCGTATAACAAAACTTAAAATCGTGGGCTCTAAAAAGACGAGAACGATTGGTAAGGAACTCGAAATACGCCGTACCCTCTCGACCTCTCATTTGTACAGCTCGGCTTTTGTTGTTGAGAAGGATGGTGATGCCTTTATCCTAAAAGGTGCAGGTTGGGGACATGGTGTCGGACTTTGCCAGATTGGTGCTGCTGTAATGGGAGAGCAGGGTTATCATTTCGATGATATTCTTCTGCATTATTATATCGGTGCGACAATCGAGAAATCATATTAGAAACTTGCTTGCAAGTTTTAATGAATGTTAAAAACATTGCTTCAAAGCATAACCTATTAAAATACGGACTCATATAATGGTTAGTTGTGGGGGCTGCAATTCAGTTTTTTATTACATTTGAAGCGTTAATCATAAAAAAACAAAGAAAAGGTATGAAACAGATTATTTTAATTTTTACTGCAATCCTATTCGCTACGGGAGCTACATTCGCTCAAGACAATAAAGCTGTGATTGCTGCTGATGAGACATCTTTTGATTTTGGAAATATACAAGAAGATAATGGAAGCGTTACACATACATTCGTGATTAAGAATGATGGTGATGCTCCATTGGTGCTTACTCGTGTAATCGCATCTTGCGGTTGTACAACTCCGGATTGGACAAAAGAACCTATTGAGCCAGGGGGGACAGGCGATATTAAGATTGCTTACAATCCAAAAGGTCGTCCAGGCTCTTTCGCTAAAACTATATCTGTTTATAGTAACGGAAAATCAGGTAGCTTTGTATTAACAATCAGAGGTGACGTTCAGTAAAAAGGGCATTGTCTTATAAATGGAATTGTAAGGTGAGGTATCTTTTAATATTGATTACAGTTCTTTTCTTTACAGTAAATAATCTTTATTCTCAGATTGTTTTTGTTGAGGAGCCCACACATAATTTCGGAAGAATAAAAGAAGACGGAGGACTTGTTAGTCATTCGTTTGAAATAAAAAACACGGGTGATAGACCATTGGTTATAACCCGTGTTAGTGTTTCATGTGGGTGTACTCGTCCTAAGTGGAGTAAAGAGCCTATTCAGCCTAGTGCTACAACAGAAGTTATTGTAACTTATGACCCTAATGGTCGCCCGGGTTACTTTAATAAGACAATGCAGATTCATAGTAATGCAGAAGAGTCACGTTTTACTCTTTCCGTAAGAGGTCGTGTTGAACCTAAGTTTGTGCCTCCGCCGATTGTCTACAACTACTCCGTAGGCAATTTGAATATGCATACGAAAACAGTTGCTTTTGATTCAATCGCCTATAATAATAAAGGAGAAGGATTAAGCGAAGTTGTTAAAGTGCAAAATGATGGAGAGGTTCCGTTAACAATACTCTGGGGTAAAATACCACCTTATTTATCAATAGCAGCTAATCCAAAAGAGTTAAACTCTGATGAAGCAGGAGAGATAATTCTAAGTATTGATGCCACAAACATTAAGAGTAAAGGACGATTAACTGCTACTGTTCCTTTCTGGGTAAAAGCTGAAGGACAGGAGCCTGTTGAGAATAAATTGAATGTTTCGGCTAATATAATCGATGATTTTAGCAAGCTCTCTCAGAGCGAAAAAGATAATTCTCCAATTGTAATGCTCTCTACGACGGAAATTGATTACGGTAAACTTTCCGGAGGGAATAGAGGTAGAGTTGTCAGGACTTTTGATATTACAAATAGAGGGAAAACACCACTGACGATATATAGTGTAACTTCGGATGACGAAGCAATAACAATCTCAGGTGGTAGAAAAGAGATAAGACCGAATGCAACAGCTACATTTAGGGTTGCGATACAAGCGAGGAATTTGAATGTTGGATTATTAGATTCATCGATTAATATTGTTTGTAATGCTCCTAATACCCCTGTGAGCATCATTAAAGTTACTGCCGAAAAAGAATTGTAACGGACTATGCAACATCCTGAAAATGACGACTCATACAAAGGACTTAAAGTGAACAAAGGCATTGCCGATGTTCCTTCTGTAAATCCTTACCTCAAGAAAAAGAACGCAAGGAAGACATATACCGTTGATGAATATGTTGACGGTATCCTGAAAGGTAATATTACCATATTAAGTCAGGCTGTGACATTGGTGGAGAGTTCGAAGCAGGAACATCAACTAATCGCTCAGGATATAATCGAGAAATGCCTACCACATGCAGGTAAGTCTATGCGAATAGGCATAACCGGAGTGCCAGGCGCAGGAAAAAGTACATCCATAGATGTTTTTGGTATGCACTTGTTGAATAAAGGGCATAAACTTGCAGTATTGGCAATCGACCCGAGTAGTGAACGCTCCAAAGGCAGTATTCTGGGAGATAAAACTAGAATGGAGGAATTGTCGCGACAGAAGAACGCTTTTATTCGCCCTTCTCCATCGGCTGGTTCGTTAGGTGGGGTTGCACGTAAAACAAGGGAGACGATTGTGTTGTGTGAAGCTGCAGGATTCGATACTATCTTTGTTGAAACGGTAGGTGTCGGACAAAGTGAGACGGCCGTTCATTCGATGGTCGACTTCTTTCTATTGATACAGTTAGCTGGTACCGGTGATGAGTTGCAAGGTATAAAGCGAGGTATTATGGAGATGGCAGACGGAATCGTAATTAATAAAGCTGACGGCGATAACATTGATAAGGCGAAATTAGCAGCAAGCCAATTCCGAAATGCTTTGCATTTGTTCCCACCCTCAATGTCTGGTTGGTTTCCTAAAGTCTTGACTTATTCCGGCTATTATAATTTAGGTGTTAAGGAGATTTGGGATATGGTTGCCGAATATATGACGTTTGTTCAGGATAGTGGCTATTTTCAGGTTAAACGCAATGAGCAAGCTAAGTATTGGATGTATGAAAGTATTAATGAGTCGCTTCAAAATATCTTTTATCAGAACCCAAAGGTCGTTGATATGCTAACGAATGTGGAAAACCAAGTGCTAAGCAATCAGACAAGCCCTTTTGTCGCAGCACATAATATGATTGACATCTTGTTGTCAGACTTATCTGCTAAGAAATAAAACAGAACATCAAGATATATAAAATGAGCGAGGGCTTTCGGAATACTCCGAAAGCCCTCGCTCATTATTGTTCTATACTTTTATATGGATGCAACCTGAAGTGTTCTAATCAAATCATGGTTTACCAATTTGTCGTTCTTTATTGCTTTAGAAAAAGGAACATAAACAATCTGATCGTTTTGAATTCCTATCATCACATTACGCTGATCTTCTAATAAAGCATCAATTGCTGCAACGCCCATACGTGTAGCGAGTATACGATCTTGAGCAGTAGGTGAGCCACCACGTTGTAAGTGTCCTAATATGCTGACGCGTACATCAAACTGAGGATATTCTTTTTTTACACGCTCTGCAACTCCAATAGCACCTCCTGTAACTTCGCTTTCAGCAACGAGTACGATACTACTATTCTTTGATTTGCGGAATCCTGTTTCAATCATTTCTGCTAATTGGTCTTTCTCCAAATATATTTCCGGAATGATAGCGGCTTCTGCACCGGAAGCTATTGCTCCGTTTAAGGCAAGGAAACCTGCATCACGCCCCATAACTTCGATAAAGAAAAGGCGTTCGTGAGAAGATGCCGTATCCCTGATCTTATCGACGCACTCCATAATTGTATTAAGGGCAGTATCATAACCTATTGTAACATCAGTGCCAAATAAGTCATTATCAATTGTTCCTGGAAGTCCTACTATCGGAAAGTTAAATTCTTGTGCAAAAATACGTGCTCCTGTTAGGGTTCCATCACCTCCTATGGTTATTAATGAATCAATACCTTCTTCCTGCAACTTTTTATAAGCTTGTTGTCTTCCTTCAGGAGTCTTGAACTCCATACAACGAGCAGTTTTCAGAATTGTACCACCACGTTGTATAATATTACTAACATTTGATGTTTTGAATTCTGTAATCTCTCCGGTGATTAGTCCTTTATAGCCTCTATAAATTCCTTTTACTTTAATATTATTGAAAATAGCTGAACGCGTAACTGCACGAATGGCAGCGTTCATTCCAGGAGCATCACCTCCGGAAGTTAGAATCCCAATACACTTAGTAGCTGACATTTTACCTTATTTTTTATTGTTAAAACCTGTTTGGCAAAAATAGCATTATTTGCCTGATAATTGTATCCTTCGTTGAAAATAATAACCTAATTGTTTGTTTTTGGGGGGTAGCCAATATTGACGGATTGAATAAGCCTTCTTTTGCTTACTCTTTAACAATCAATACTGTTGCATAAGCAGCCATGCCTTCTTGCCTTCCTATGAAGCCAAGTTTTTCTGATGTTGTCGCTTTTATTGATATATCACACGCTTCGACTTCCATAACTTCGGCAAGCGTTTTTTTCATCATTGGGATATGAGGGTTTATCTTCGGGCGCTCTGCAGCTACTGTTGCATCGATATTGCCAAGCTCATAACCGGCTTTGCGTATTAGTGCCATTGTCTCGCGTAGTAGTATTTTGCTGTCGATGTTTTTGTATTTGTTCGCTGTGTCGGGAAAGTGATATCCGATATCCCTCATGTCTGCTGCACCGAGTAACGCATCACAAATAGCATGTATGAGTACATCTGCGTCACTATGCCCCAGCAGTCCTGAGTCATGCTCTATTTTGACGCCTCCCAACCATAAGTCGCGTTCTTCGACCAAGGCATGTACATCATAACCGAAACCTACCCTGACTTTTACCATCTTTTATCTTACAAGGTTCTTCAATCCATCCATATCGAATGAGAGAGAGAAACGCAATGTTTGGTCTAATGGGTTGTTCTGTACTGTACTGATAAGGTATGCTGCATCTATTTGGAATACACTCATGCGGAAACCGACTCCGGCAGAGAAGTACTGGCGATTACCTTTATAAGGGTTCTCATAGAAATAACCACCACGTAGGAAGAATTGGTCGTTATAACTGTATTCAGCACCGAGAGATACGACTACTTCTTTTAGCTCTTCATTGAATCCTCCGGGAGCATCAGAAAATGATGTAAGCGCACCCTTGATAGAGGACATTGCGTAAAAGTCTTGCAATTTCTTATCGTGTGCTTCTATCTCTTCAGGTGTTGTTCCTATATTTCTGTCAAGGGTTGGTACAAGATACTTGCTTAAGTCAAGATATACACCAAAGCTGTTATATTCGTCTACAGGATATAATAAACCGGTTCCGACTTTAAGCATTGCCGGAAGGAACTGGTTAGTATTACCATCATTATATGATATTTTACTACCAATGTTTGAGATATTAAAACCATAACTCCAAAGGCTTTCTGCATCGCCTACATAAACGTATCTCTCTCCATAACCAGAGACATCGGCAGCATAAGCATTCCCCGGTACTTGCTCGTCAGTTTCATCGACACCCATATCTGAGCGGATATAGCGTAGAGCTACTGCCATAGAGAAGTTGTCAGACAATTTACGGCTATAACTAACGTCTAATGCCATTTCGTAAGGATTCACAGTCATGGAGTTAAGAGGCACTTCCCCTAATGAGAAATAGCGCAATGAAGCTCCGATCGCTTGATTGTCATTTTCTCCGATCTTATAGAATCCTGAGATATTAGCAAGAGCAACGTCGCTCACGAGTTTTCTCAACCAAGGAGTATATGATACTGATACTCCCGCTTGGCTACCCATAAAAGCATATTTCGATGGGTTCCAGAACTGAGAGTTCTCATCCGGCAATGTTGCAACTCCATTATCACCCATCGCTCCACCACGTGCATCAGGTGCAATACTCAATGAAGGAACAGCAGTGTTAATAGGGGAGAAGGATTGTTTTAAATCGTCACCACTTGATGCTTGCGCCGATATGCAAACCGCCGCTGCCATAAATAAAAAGACTAATCTATTTTTAAACATAATTTCTTTTGCTTGTTATATTAATGCATATATTAAAACTACTTTTTAGTGGTCTTATTGTGCTGTCAATATGATTAATTTGTTTGCTTTTGTTGCTTCTTTTGAATTATTTGTACTTAATGCCGCACGGTAAACATAGACACCGGAAGATAATCGAACTCCGGATCCGTTAGTAAGATTCCATGTCGTAGTGTAAGGTTCTTGGTAGTTGGATGTTGTTCTTTCTGTCTGTTCCCAAACAAGACGCCCCTGCATATCATAAACCATCATGGTCACATTTATATTAGCTTCCGGACGATTGTGATATAAGTAAAACGTAACATTCTCTCGTGCAGGGGAGGGGGTAGCCTTCAATTCTGCAACAGAGGGTTTAAGGTCTTCCACAACTTCAAATGTAATTGTTTCTGTGCTGGAATTATTCATAATATCCCACACCTTAAATTCTGCGGTATGTATACCCGGAGGTAGTTCCGGTATAAGGAATCGAACGGTTCCTTCTCCTTCTGAACCTGGTATCGATCTGTAATGCGAATTCAGATTATATGTAAGCGAAGGGTTATTGTTTATTGTCAGAGTTATATCGTGTCCGATACTATTGCCGGTAATATTTATTCCGCTCTCGTCCCATACATTCACGACCAATAGTGGAGAGGTATTGACTTGCCCACCATCTGTAAATGTAGAATCATTCAAATATATAGAACGTATTTCAGGACCTTCATTGTCATTCATATTGTCGGCACTACCTCCTACACGATAGCCTTGGAAATTTCCGTGTGCTTCGATACGGTTTTCTTTATCGACTGCATAGAGGTTCATTTTTCCGAAATCGCCAGAGTAAGAGATGTCGATTGGAACTCTGAATGTAAACTCAAAATCACCATTCACAACTGTTCCAGTTTCTTTAGACATAATAGGATAGTCGGTAAAAGCAAATGGTGTTCTTTTAAAGGTATCGTTTTGTATGCCGGTGTTATTATTGTCTAACATTGAGTTCGTTCTTTTGCTATCCATAATTGTAGGGTTCACCTCTCCATTAAATGTTGTCGCCTTTTGCCCATTAGATGTGAGAACTTCTCCTTTTACAGAGATAACTTCGGATGCCTTAAACAATATATCATCACCTTCATTTACTGGTTTACCATTAATCTCTGTCACCTTCATTTCATGTGTAGGATATGTTAGGCGCATTGCAGGGTTACCTACCAACATGAAGTTTACAGTGTACTTGTTTAATCTATGGGTACGCTTCATTTTTTTTATTGCATCACCCAATGTTGGATATTGACCATCCTTTTTCTCAAATAAAGACTCGAGCAGTGTCTTATTGATTGTAAAATTAGAATCGGAATATGCCACACGCATAGTTGTAAACAATGCAATTCCTCCACTTTTTGAATTGAGAAACACATCTTCTCCGGCAGAATTTGTTGGTGCATCGAAACGAGTGAAGTCACATGTCGCAGTAATCCATATTGGCAAGCGGTTGTAAGAGAAGTTCCTTATATCAGCATGAGTTACGACTTGTTCATCACTAAGAGCAGATGTGCTGCCATGTCCGGTATAATTAAATAGCAAAGCTCCTTCTCTTAATTGTTGAGATAAAGCCTCACGCACTGTTGGATAAGAACCTCTTCCTGAGGAGAAGTCCTTTTTATGTGCATAATAATATAATTTCCTTGTAAGGAATTGAGAGTGATTATTGTCTATATACCTTGCTAAACTATCTGCCTGTGAGGTATGAGCTATTGTGTATCGATCACTGCTACTTCCATCATCTGCCATAAAGAGCAACATGTTTTTCCATGCTCCGGTATCCTCATTGTTCATATATGAAATGATTTTGGAAACAACCGTCTCTGCTTGTGCCGGAGTTCTCACGGGGAAGCGTCCTATGCCTAAGTCAATGTCGGCTGTAGCAATGTTTGCACCTTCGTTATCATCCAAGAGCCCAAAATAATCGTCGGTAACATATGTGCCGAAATCAGCGCTGTTGTTTTGAAGCGGAGCTCTTAAGGAATTCTCAGATTGATATGTCAGCAATAATGTTTTAGGGTCAACCGCGTTTCTCCATTTTTCTGACAATAAACGGTTGTCATGCGCTCCGTCACCAAATAACAATAAGTACTTAGGTGCATCCTCCTCTGAAGTGCTTCGATCGTAGAACATCTTCATAAATCTACGATATGCTGTAGCATCGGGAGTTCCACTGGAGAACTCATTGTAAATATCTTCAGGAGTAACAACCTCAATAGATAACCCGTCTCTCACGCGATGTTCTTCTGCCAAGCGCTCTGCCTGAGCAATCATTATAGGAGGGACAATTATAGCCATGTCTATCTGAGGTAATGCGTGGAGGTCTTTTAATTGTTTAACCTCGCCTACGACTTTAGGGGATGGTATTGAGCCGGATGGCTGTACCATAGCATATTCCCTTAACGCTCCGGGTCTTGCAAAGAATGATAACTCTGTGTCATTAAGTGAAGCGTCTACCAACTGAGGGTTTACTCCGTCGGTCACATCAAACACTAACATTCCTGCTGAGGCATTGTTTATTACAAAGCGAGAAGCATTGGATGCAGACTGTATATTTCTGAAGAAAGTTACACTGCCATAGGGGCGAAGCTCCCTTTTCATTTGCAAGCGTATATAATCCAGATGAACATTTCTGTCCCCCGTTCTGCTATATCTTATATTAGCTGTAACCCTCTCTGTCTTTTCTCCATTCCATACTCGTGTTGAAGACTGTTCAGAAGCAGAGACATAGGAGTCTGTATTTGACGGAAATGATAGTGTTGCCTGTGATTCCCCATTTAAACTCATCGTCGCTGTAGCCCCACTTCTTGTTGAATTGGCTATAAATCGGAGAGTTACTATTCCCGGATCGTTTGTTATGCCCGGAATATTAAAGTAGAAGTTTTGTGAAAGGTTTGTAGCAAAAGATTCACCATACAAATTGCGACCGGATTCATTTACTGATACCAGGTCCCTTTCCCACAAAGCATAATCATCAAATGTTGTAATGAGTAGTGAGCCATCAGCTACTGATGGAGCAGTCTCCATTCTCTTAGGAGCATCCCTCTCAGTTACAAAGTAGTATCCGGCTGTCGAATAAGGATTGTTGGTGTGTTCAAAGCCTCGCGAAGCATTTATGTATTCCCACTTTATTGGTCCTTTTGCAAAAAACAAAAGGAAATCGCCATCACCTCTCCAAGTGGCAACCTCAGGCAAATCATCAATATATGTGTTTTTTGAAAAATCTTCGTCCAAAGGCCATCCGCCATATCCATATACGGCAACCTTAGAAAGGTCTGAAAAACCCATTTGCCTCAAATTGGCAGAAGTCAACTTATAAACACCTGTCGAGTCTACTTGTATTTTAACCCAGCGGCCTTCCGACAAAATAGATTTCTCTGCATAACGACTTCCATCAGCCCATGCCGACGAAAATATGCCGAAGCATATTATTAATGTATATACCAGTCTTAACATATTTCAAATTACTCTACCATGCCCTGTTTTATTAATGTATCTCAAGATAGTAGGTTCTGGTAGTTCTAACGAATTACACGTCTGTTTATTGTGAATTGTATAATTCATTCTAGTTGTTTATATATTTCATTATAACACATAGAAATGTCTTTTATACCAAGAAATAACAAAAAAAGGAATGTGCCGTTAATTATAATCGTTAGTTTTAGCAAAAAATAAAACCCTAAAATAAATGATTCGAGTTATCACGAAAGATGATTTTTCTGATGTATACATAAAATTCAAAGAGCGCGGCTTTGAATTCCTTTTATCTAAATTAAATATAAAATCATTAGAGCGGACAAAAAGCGCATTTGACAATACCACAAGTAATATGGCTTCTAATTGGTGGATAATCCCAAAAGTCAGAGAACGGTGGAATCTTAAAATTACAGGCAACCCGGATGTTGATTACAAAAAATACTATGTCCAAAAATACACCAATGAAAATGATTCACTAAAACTTCTGTCGTTAGGCTCTGGTACGTGTAGCAATGAACTTGAATTTGCCTCATACCCTCAATTTGAGGAGGTTGTATGTGTTGATATATCGAGGAACCGTTTGGATGATGCAACAGAAACTGCAAAAAAGAGAAATCTGAATAATATGCAATTCTTGTGCGAGGATGTCTACAAATACCCTTTCCCTGAGGAATACTTTGACATAATACTATTCAATTCATCGCTTCACCATTTTAATAACATTAGTCATTTTATTCCAACTTATATAGACAGGACGCTTAAGAAAAACGGAAGAATTATCATTAATGAATACGTCGGAGCAGATCGACTCCAGTTCAGCAAAGAAGATTTATGCGCGATCAATAAGGCAATAAAGCTGATAGACGAGCTTTACCGTGTGAAAAGTAGAACGAACATCATTAAAAAAAGTTTCTCGGGTCACGGACTTATCCGTATGTTGATGTCTGACCCATCAGAGTGTATCGATTCGTCAAGTATATTGCCGACCCTGCATAAATACTACAAAGTCGTAGAAGAACGACCTTATGGTGGGAATATCCTCCAGAGTGTACTAAAAGACATTGCCCATCATTTTATTGACGCGGAGGAAGACGATAGAAAAATGCAGATACTGAATACTTTGTTTGAATTTGAAGATGATTACCTGTTGACACGTACAAGCTCCTTCGTGTTTGGCATATACGAAAAAGAATAATAAGTGAACAGAGTGCAGAGGTAAGTTCTCTTATGAATTACCGTACGTAAAAGTCCAGCAGTTTACGGTCGTAGATATAACCCTCCAGATGGTCGCCTATCTTAACAGCTTCCGCTCCGGCAGGTGTTCCCGTATAGATGTAATCGCCAATCTTCAGAGTAAAGAACTTACTCACGTAAGAGACAATCTTATCTACGGAGAAAATCATATTTGCCGTATTTCCTTCCTGTACCCTTTGTCCGTTTATCTCTAAGTGGAAAGGGATATTGTTTATATTTCCAACTTCTTTGACAGGAACAAATGTGCCCATCACCGCTGAATTATCAAATGCTTTACTAATCTCCCATGGCAAGCCTTGTGAACGTAATCGTGACTGTAAGTCACATGCGGTAAAGTCTATTCCGACAGTTACCTCATCGTAATAACGATGTGCAAAGCGTTCTGCGATATTCTTGCCAAGCCTGCCTATTCTTATTACTATCTCAGCTTCATAATGTATATCCGACGAAAAGTCCGGAATGAAAAAAGGCTTCCCATCTCTTAACAAAGACGAATCCGATTTCATGAAAATAGTAGGTTCTGATAATTCTGATGGATTATGCATCTCTTTGTTATGAGTTGCATAATTCATTCCTACAGCTATAATTTTCATTCTGATTGATTATTTGAGCTCAGTCTGTTGAACATCACAGCAAGGTGCGCATACATAGAGGTGTTCTGTACAACAATATCCTCCGGTACACGTATACGGAAAGGGGTAAAGTTCCATAACGCCTTAATGCCTCCTTCTATAACTTGGTCTGCCACCTCCTGCGCTTTTTCCACAGGAACGGTAATCACGCCGATTGTTGTATTAAACTCTTTCTGTTTTAGGGGGTAGTCTTTTATATGGAAAACAGGGATGCCATTAATGTTTGTGCCGGCAAGTTCCTCACGGACATCAAAGCCTGCGAAAATCTCCAGTCCATACTGCTTTAATCCTGAATCCTGAAGCAATGCTCCTCCCAAGCTACCTACGCCAAACAGAAAGGCTCTGTGTCGGGATGTGAAACCGAGAAAATCCTCAAGGACAGTTACAAGGGTTTCTACCTCATATCCTACGCGTGTTTTTCCCGATATATTCACAAAAGACAAATCTTTTGCGACCTGACTTGGATCCACATTGATCTCCTTGGCTATCTGAGTCGAGGAGACTACAATATCACCCCTTCCTTTCAATAGTTTTATGTATGCAAGATACCAAGGAAGCCTTCTCAATGTAGGCTCAGGTATTTTCCAATGCAATGTGTTATCAATATCAGACATTATGTAAGTTTTTGATTAAACGGCTTTAAGACTCATGTCCAAACTCTTCACTGAATGAGTAAGTGCTCCTACAGAGATATAGTCTACACCACATTCGGCATAAGCACGAAGCGTATCAGAGGTTATTCCTCCGGATGATTCTGTTTCGTATTTTCCTGCGATACGGCGAACAGCTTCTTTTGTATCTTCTATGCTAAAGTTGTCAAGCATAATACGATCTATTCCACCAGTATTCATCGCTTGTTCAAGCTCATCGAAGTTTCTCACTTCAATTTCTATTTTAAGCGATTTACCTTTTTCTTTCAGATAATTTTGAGCGCGTGTGATAGCTTGTGCGATACCACCGGCGAAGTCCACGTGATTGTCTTTAAGTAGAATCATATCGAAAAGTCCGATACGATGGTTTACCCCGCCACCTATCTTTACTGCGGTCTTCTCTATCATGCGCATACCAGGAGTTGTCTTGCGAGTATCCAGCACACGTGTATTTGTTCCTTCCAATGCCTTAACATATTTGCGTGTTGTAGTAGCTATACCACTCATTCGCTGCATAACATTAAGCATAAGTCGTTCGGTTTGTAATAGAGATTGAACTTTTCCCTCCACGGTAAGAGCGATGTCGCCTTTTTTTACCTCTGCGCCATCATTTATAAAAGTTGTGACTTTCAACTCAGGGTCAAAATGATTAAAGATTCGTTTCGCCATTTCCACTCCGGCCAAAACTCCATCTTCTTTAATAATAAGTTGACTCTTTCCCATTGCTGTAGTCGGAATACAGCACAATGTAGTATGATCGCCATCGCCGATATCTTCAGCGAATGATAGCTTTATCAAATCCTCAATTAAATTATCCATCTATTTTTTTATGTTTTTTTATTCAATCCTTATCGACTGTATAATTGCTTTATCTCCTTCTGCTCGGTACGTTATGTTAACGCGATATTCTTTGCTTTCCGAAGGTAGTTTTCCAACAACAAAACCAGTCTCATTTTTATCAGCATGATGCAGAACAGTAAATCCTGAAGGCTTATTTGACTTAAAGAAAGCATCCAGCAATTCTATGGCATCTGCTCCTGTGTATTTCTCATTTACTCCCGACAAGGATAAGTCTATTTCACTATCCATCGAGGTTGCCAATGTTGTGGCATTTCCTTCTTTAAACGCATTAGAGATTGACGTTATGTCCGCAGCCTTTAGACTCAGGAAAGAGAATATTAATACGAACGTGATTAAGAGTCGTTTCATCAATGTTTCCTCCTTTATTTTAATTACTACTAGGGGCAAATGTAAGACTTTTCCTGTAATTTAGTCGACTAAAACTCGTAAATATAAGCAAATGAAGATTGTCCTGCTTGTGATAGGTAAAACGGATACAGGGTATTTTGCCGATGCATTCAATGAATACAAAAAACGTCTAAATCATTATATTCCTTTCGAAATGACTGTAATTCCGGACATTAAAAATGTTAAGAATTTATCTGAAAATCAGCAAAAAGAAAAAGAAGGAGAGCTAATATTAAAGTCGCTGCAAACAGGCGACTATTTAGTGTTGCTTGACGAGAAAGGAAAGGATTTTACTTCAATGCAATTCGCGTCCTATATAGAGAAGAAAATGAACTTTGTGCCCAAGCGACTTGTCTTCGTAATAGGTGGTCCGTACGGATTCAGTGAAGCTGTCTATAAAGCATCATCCGAGAAAATTACTCTAAGCAAAATGACCTTTTCGCATCAAATGATACGCGTTATATTCGTAGAGCAAGTATATCGTGCAATGACAATCCTAAATAACGAGCCTTATCATCACGAGTAAATAAAGCCATTGGACAACATCTTTCTCCATTTGATTTGTTTCACTTCTTTGAAATAGTGATAGTGTTTGTCCCATAGTGTTGGGACAACCGTCCCATTGTATTGGGATGAAAGTTTCATAGTATTGGGACAACTGTCCCAACACTATGGAACGAGAGGATGATAAAATCCAGCTTTTTCTGTATAAGAAACCAGTATGGGCTCTTTTACACATTTATCACTTTAACACCCATTTTGCCATTTTGCTGTCATTTTGCTACAGGCTATTTAAATCGATTTCTAGGCGCGTTTGAGGGGTC
>JGI996J12353_1000060_pt1 | contig 35475 bp, 34 predicted proteins | sample IntmicLarv5ML5BL_FD_12353 | JGI IMG/M metagenome (IMG submission 12353) | reverse complement strand
TCAATGTTATGCTATTTTCTATGAATACCGGCTTGTTTAGCCCAAGCGCTGTTTTAGCCACATCCGAAAATGTTGAAAAAGCAACAGAATATATTGACCAACACAATGGCGGCGGAAATACTGAATTGTTGCAAGCATTGGAACAAGCTTATAAATTACCTCGTCCGGATGCTGGCTTATCTCGCACATTTGTAATAATTACAGATGGCTATGTAGATGTAGAGCGAGAAGCACTTGAAATGATACGAAAAAACGGCGATAATACAAATGTTTTTAGCTTTGGAATCGGAAGTAGTGTGAATAGATATTTGATTGAAGGAATGGCATTTATGGGAAATGGCGAACCTTTGATTGTCACAGAAGAAAAAGGAGCCGAGGAACAAGCGGAGGCTTTCCGAAGTTATATCAATACGCCTGTTTTAACGCGAATAAAGATGAATTATGGAGCATTTAAGACATACGACATTGAGCCAATTGCTGTTCCGGATATGTTGGCAGAACGACCGATTATTATTTTTGGCAAATATAAAGGACGCGCGACCGGAACGATTAGCTTATCAGGAAAGGTAGAGCGAAAAAATTACAAACGGTCTTTTGATTTATCCAAAATAAAACCAAGTAAGAATAATTCAGCGATTCGGTATTTGTGGGCTCGAGAGAGAATAAAACTACTTGATTACTTAATTGCGGATAAAAGCAATGAAGATGACGTAAAAACAATTACAGAATTAGGCTTAAAGTATAATTTAATGACTAATTATACATCTTTTATTGCAATTGACGAACAAATTGTGGAAAAAGATGGAAAATTAATAAAAGTAAAACAACCGATTCCTATGCCGGAAGGCGTTTCAGATTATGCTATCGGTTATGGGATGGGGACAATTTCTGGCGGAGTTGATATTGCAGACCTTCAAGACCACAAAATAGTTGTGGTAGAAGAGAGAAAGCCGGAAATTTTCAACTTTGTGGAAGTGATGCCCGTATTCCCTGGAGGAGAAAAAGAAATGATGAGATTTATAACCAAGAATTTAAATTTCTCAGACGGAATGCCTTCTAATGAGACTCGAGGTAAAATTGTTGTACGATTTGTCGTGGAAGCAGATGGCTCTGTTTCTAATATAGAGATATTAAAAGGTCTCTCGGAATTGTACAATCAGGCAGTTCTTGATATGATGAAAAAAATGCCAAAATGGATACCTGGAAGGCAGAATGGAATGACTGTCAGAACCTTTTTTATACTTCCCATTGGTGTTCATCTTCAATAAATGAACATAAGAAGGGTATGGAAAAAACTTAATTTTGAAAATCCTAAAAAGGAGTTCTTCTGTAAATTGCATTTCTAAAACAGTCAATTTTTTTCAGTGAAAGTCGCAATTTGCGCTATTATTGATTAGTGTATTGATAAATAAATTTGAATTATTAATCAGTATATTAATCAATAAATGAAAATTATTGTTCAGTATATTGAATGATTTTATTTGTTTTTTAGTTAATATATTAATAAAAAATACTTATCTTTGCATCAATATATTGATAGAAAAATGGAAAAAGGAGTTGTTAAAAGTCTCATAGTTGAAAAACAGCAGGAAATATTGAATGTAAAATTAATAGAGCGTTTCTTGGATTTGGAGGATTCGATAAATTATATATTTATAGGATTGCGCCGGGCAGGTAAATCCTATTTGTTATACCAGCATATACAAGGACTAATTAAATCGAAGAAAGCATCAATAGAAGATATTCTTTATATTAATTTTGAAGACGAGAGATTGTTTTCTGTGAAAGTGGAGGAGCTAAATTTGTTTTTGGAATGCTATCGCGAAATGTACGAAAGAAAACCATTGATTTATTTGGATGAAATACAAAATATTGTCGGTTGGGAAAAATTTGTTCGCCGTTTAGCCGATTCAAAATACAAAGTTTTTGTTACTGGAAGTAACGCGAAAATGCTAAGTAAAGAAATATACACTACACTTGGCGGTCGCTTTATTGCACAAGAAATTTTTCCATTTTCTTTTTCTGAATATCTAGCTTTTAATAAGGTTAAACTTTCTAAGAATTGGGAATATAATGCCACTCGTACACAAGTAATTAAATTATTTTCAGATTACTTTTATTTTGGTGGGTTTGCCGAATCATTTCCTTTGAAAGACAAGCGAAGTTGGTTGAATTCGATTTATCAAAAAATTCTTTTAGGAGATGTTATTTTTCGTAATAATATCAGAAATGAAAGCGCAATAAAAATACTTGCAAAAAAACTAGCGGAAAGCGTGATGCAGCCCTCTTCTTTGGCAAGAATGAAAAATATAATAGATTCTTCAGGAACAAGTATTGCTCGAAATACATTGGTCGATTATTTACAGCAATTGTCTGATGCGTATTTAATCTTTGGCATTTCGAATTTTTCCGACAAGTTGAGCAATAAAGAAACATTCAAGAAGAGATACTTTTTCGATAATGGTTTGTTGAACAACTTTTTATTTAATCCGGAAACAAAATTATTGGAAAATATAGTCGCCATACAACTCAAAAAAATATATGGCGAAGACTTATTCTTTTACAATAAGAATGTTGAAGTTGATTTCTTTATTCCCAATAAAAAGCAAGCCGTGCAAGTTTCTTTTAGCATACAAGACTATGCGACTCGACAAAGAGAAGTAAACGCTTTGCTGAAATTGGCCAAAGTGTATCCTTTAGAAAAACTTGAAATTGTTACTTGGGAAGAAGAATTTGTAATACACGAAAATGATTTAGAAATACAAGTTATTCCAATCTGGAAATGGTTACTAGCAGATGCTAAACACTCTTGAAATTGTCGTTACTGTTAAGTCTCTGTTTTGGGAGATTTCGCAGTAACGGCTTATATCGCTCTAATCACAGATATTCATCTTTCATTTTTATTTATCTGTGTGAAATTTAATTTTTATCCTCTATCTTTGTTGTAGTTTTATGATTGATAATAATATTTTTCAGAATAAGAAAGCAGTTTACTATACTTTAGGATGTAAACTCAATTTTGCGGAAACTTCTACATTAGGAAAACATCTTTCCGAACAAGGAATCCGAAAAGCATTAGCAGGAGAAAAAGCAGATATTTGTGTGATAAATACTTGCTCAGTAACGGAATTGGCTGATAAAAAATGCAGACAAGCTATCCGTCGAATAAAAAAACAACATCCAAATTCTTTGATGATTGTTACAGGTTGCTACGCTCAATTGAAACCGGAGGAAGTAAGTAACATCGAAGGTGTTGATTTAGTGCTGGGAGCCGACCAAAAAATGAATGTAATGGACCACCTGATTCATTTGGATGAAGAGCAAAAAAAGATTGCCGTAACTCCGATAAAAGACGTAAAATCTTTTATTCCCTCTTGCTCTAAAGGCGATAGAACACGTCATTTTTTGAAAGTGCAAGACGGATGTGATTATTTTTGTTCTTATTGTACTATTCCATTCGCTCGAGGACGGAGTCGCAATGGCAAAATTGACGATTTGGTGGAAATGGCGGAAGCTGCAGGGAGAGAAGGTGGAAAAGAAATCGTGCTGACAGGAGTTAATATTGGCGATTTTGGAAAAACAACCGGAGAGACTTTTTTCGATTTAATAAAAGCTTTGGATGAAGTGGAAACAATCGATAGATTTAGAATTTCATCGATTGAACCTAATTTATTGACGGACGAAATGCTGGAATTTATCACTCAATCCAAGCGATTCACTCCACATTTTCACATCCCATTACAATCCGGTTCCGATGATGTTTTGAAATTAATGCGTCGAAAATATGATACTTCTCTTTTTCAACATAAAATAGAGAAAATCAAGTCGTTGATGCCGGATGCCTTCATCGGAATAGACGTAATTGTTGGAGTCAGAGGTGAAACGGATGTTTATTTTGAGAATGCAAAACGTTTTTTGGAATGTTTGCCATTTTCGCAATTGCACGTATTTACTTATTCGGAAAGACCCGGAACAATGGCTTTAAAGATTGAACCCGTTGTTTCTCCTAAAGAAAAGCAAGACCGAAGCAAGCAATTGTTAGAGTTGTCTACTCAGAAAACGCAGGAATTTTATTCCTCTCAAATAAATGCAAAGCGTAAAGTTTTGTTTGAACACACAAAACATGGAGATAAAATGCACGGATTTACGGAGAATTATATAAAAGTAGAAACTACATACAATTCTGGTTTCGTTAATAAATTGATTGATGTAACTTTGTGTGATTTTAATGAAGATAAAACAGCATTAACGATATATGAGTAAGATATTTTATTATCTGTTATATGCCATAATTTGGCCAATTGCAGTATTGCCATTGGGAATAAGTCATTTTTTCTCGGATGTTCTTTACTATTGGGTATATTATGTGTTTCGTTATCGGCGAAAATTGGCAAGAAAAAATATTTTGAATGCATTTCCCGATAAAACCGATGCAGAAAGACAGAAAATAGAGAAAGATTTCTATCGGCATTTTTGTGATTATTTTTTTGAAACAGTTAAACTTCTCTGCATCTCGGATAAAGAAATGAAAAGGAGATTTGTTTTCAAAAATATAGAATTGATAGATTATTTTTTGAAAGAAGGTCAACCGGTTATTTTAATGCTTGGACATTATGGCAATTGGGAATGGGTAACTTCGATTACCTTATGGGTAAAAGAAGACAAAAATGCGATAGGGCAAATTTATCGCCCATTAAAAAATAAAGCATTTGATTTGCTTCTTTTGAAATTACGCAAACGCTTTCATTCCCTTGCATTTGCAAAAAATGATGTTTATCGTGAAATAATAAAAAAGCGAAGAGCAAAGCAAAATTGGTTATTGGGATTTATTTCTGACCAAAGGCCTTCTCGAAATAGCTTGGAATATTGGACTCCATTTTTGAATCAAGATACATCGGTATTGATTGGAGCAGAGCGAATTGCTAAACAGACAAAAGCAGTTGTTTGCTATTTGGATATTGTTCAGATAAAAAGAGGATATTACGAAGGAAAAGTGAAATTGCTTTCTGACAATTCGACAGAAGCTGCCGAATTCGAGATTTCGGAAAAATACATGCGCCGAATGGAGAAAACTATTCTGCGAAATCCGGCTCTTTGGTTGTGGACTCATAATCGTTGGAAAATTAAAAGAGAAAATAGTTGATGAAGCAAACTGCAATTGTAATATTAAATTGGAATGGGAAGGATTTGTTGGAGCGTTTCTTGCCTCAATTGATGCAATACACACCCTTGTCAAAAGCAGACATCATTGTTGCAGATAATGCATCAACCGATGATTCTTTGATTTTTCTCCAAAAAAAATATCCGGATGTTATTGTTCAGGCATTTAAGCAAAACTATGGATTTGCAGAAGGATATAACAGAGCTTTATCGAATTTAAAAAATGAATATGTCGTTTTGTTAAATTCGGATGTCGAAGTTAGCGAAAATTGGTTTCAGCCAGCCATTGATTATCTTGAAGCTCACAAAGAAGTTGCAGCCCTTCAACCTAAAATTTTGGCTTATAAAGATAAGTCCTCTTTTGAATATGCCGGAGCAAGCGGGGGATTTTTAGATATTTATGGGTATCCTTTTTGCAGAGGACGAATATTAAATACGATAGAAAAAGACCAAGGACAATATAACGACATTCAACCGGTTTTTTGGGCAAGTGGAGCTTGTTTATTTATTCGATTGGAAGAATTCAAAAGGGTAGGAGGGTTCGATTCTAATTTCTTTGCACATCAAGAGGAAATCGATTTATGTTGGAGGCTAAATGCAAGAGAGAAAAAAATAGTTTGCTTACCTCAATCTTGTGTTTATCACGTAGGAGCGGCAACTTTAAATAAAGAAAATCCGGAGAAAACCTATTTGAATTTCAGAAATAATCTATTGATGATTTATAAAAATCTTCCGGATTATTATTATAAAAAAGTAATGTTGGTGCGGTTTTTTCTGGATTATTTGGCAGCGTTTCATTTACTCCTGCAAGGGAAAATTAAAAATGCCGTTGCAATTTGTGAGGCAAGGCGAGATTTTGGACGGTTAAAAACACAATACAAAGCTATACGAAAAGAAAATTTAAGATTAGGTTTAATAAAATTACCCAATACTGTTTTTAAAAAGAATATTCTTTGGCAATATTATATAAAGAACAAAAAAACATTCGGACAATTGAATATGTAAGCTCTAATCGGCTTAATATAAAAAGCATATGGATACATTGAAAAATATTACTTCTTCTACACTCTCGAAAGAATTGGAAATAAATCCTTTAGCTGGAGAGCCGGGCGTTGATGTACAAGGTGCGAGAGTGCACAATTTGAAAAACATAGATGTTACAATTCCAAGAAACAAATTTACGGTCATTACCGGATTAAGTGGTAGCGGAAAATCATCTTTGGCCTTTGATACCATTTTTGCAGAAGGTCAGCGAAGGTATATCGAAACTTTTTCGGCTTATGCACGTTCATTCTTAGGAAACATGGAACGTCCCGATGTGGATAAAATAACAGGATTGAGTCCGGTTATTTCTATCGAACAAAAAACGACCAATAGAAGTCCTCGTTCAACCGTTGGTACAACTACGGAAATTTATGATTTTTTCCGCTTGCTTTTCGCTCGCGCAGGGGAAGCTCATTCCTATAATACAGGAGAAAAGATGGTCAAATATACAGAAGACCAGATTTTATCTTTAATAATGGAACAATACAAAGGAAAAAAAGTTTACCTTTTGGCTCCTTTGGTTCGAAGTCGAAAGGGGCATTATAAAGAATTATTTGAACAACTAAGAAAAAAAGGATTTTTAAATGTTCGGATTGATGGCGAATTACGCGAAATCATTCCCGGATTAAAATTGGACCGTTATAAAAATCACTCCATTGAAGTTGTAATCGATAAATTATTGATTACAAATAAGGATGAAAAACGAATTAAGCAAAGTGTTGCTATTGCGATGAAACAAGGAGACGGTTTGGTTATGATTCTTGAATTGGAGTCTGAAAAACTGCGTCATTTTAGTCGTCAATTGATGTGTCCGACAACCGGATTATCTTATCGTGAGCCGGCTCCACATAATTTTTCATTTAATTCTCCGCACGGCTCCTGTTCCAAATGTAAAGGAATTGGCTCTGTAAATCAAATAGATATAAATAAAATCATTCCGGATTCAAAATTAAATATTAATCAGGGAGGAATTATTCCTTTAGGTAAATATCGGAATGTATTAATTTTTTGGCAGATAGAAGCAATTCTTGAAAAATATGGAGTCAATCTCAAAACGCCTTTGAAAGATGTGCCGGAAGAAGCGATTGATGAAATAATGAATGGAACGGAAGAACGTTTGCAAATAAAAAATGAATCGTTAGGAAATTCTAATTATTTTCTTTCTTTCGATGGCGTAAATAAATACATTACGATACAGCAAGAACAAGATTCTTCTATGGCAGCTCAAAAATGGGCAGACCAATTTATTCGGACAAATGTTTGTCCTGAATGTAAAGGTCAGCGATTAAATAAGGAAGCTACCTATTATTTTATTGACGGAAAAAATATCACGGAACTTGCAGCAATGGATATTTCCGAATTAGCAATCTGGTTGAAAGACTTAGAATCTCGTTTGGGAAATCAGCAAAAAAAGATTGCAACAGAAATATTGAAAGAAATACGCACACGCATCCAGTTTTTATTGGATGTCGGATTGGAATATCTTTCCTTGAATCGCTCATCAACCAGCCTTTCCGGAGGAGAAAGCCAACGCATTCGTTTAGCAACACAAATTGGTTCGCAGTTGGTAAATGTATTGTATATTTTGGATGAACCAAGTATCGGTTTACATCAGAGAGATAATGCGAAATTGATTGATTCTTTGAAAAATTTGCGAGATACCGGCAATTCTGTCATTGTGGTTGAACACGATAAAGATATGATGTTGAATGCTGATTACATTGTCGATTTAGGTCCTCGAGCGGGAAGATTGGGCGGAGAAGTTGTTTTTGCCGGAACGCCTGAAGAACTGCTTCAAGCAGAAACATTGACATCCTCTTATATTCGAGGAACGGAGTCAATTCCGGTTCCGAAAGAAAGACGAAAAGGAAATGGCGATGAAATTATTCTGAAAGGAGCTACCGGAAATAATCTTAAAAATGTAACCGCAAAATTCCCTTTAGGTAAATTTATTTGTGTAACTGGAGTTTCAGGAAGCGGAAAATCGACATTAATAAATGAAACCCTGCAACCATTAATCAGTCAAAACCTCTATCGCTCGCTTCAAGAGCCCTTGCCCTATAAATCAATCGAAGGTTTAGAACATATTGACAAAATAGTGAATGTTGACCAATCGCCCATTGGACGCACCCCGCGCTCCAATCCGGCAACTTATACCGGAATTTTTTCGGACATTCGAAATCTTTTCGTCGAATTACCCGAATCCAAAATAAGAGGATATAAACCGGGTCGATTTTCCTTCAATGTAAAAGGCGGCCGTTGCGAAACTTGCAGCGGAAACGGCTACAAATCAATTGAAATGAACTTTTTGCCGGATGTATTGGTTCCTTGCGAAGATTGTCAAGGAAAAAGATATAACCGAGAAACATTAGAAGTTCGATACAAAGGAAAATCAATCGCCGATGTATTAAACTTAACAATTAATATGGCTGTCGATTTCTTTGAAAATGTTCCCCACATCCACAATAAAGTTAAAGTGTTACAAGAAGTTGGCTTGGGTTACATTAAATTAGGACAATCCTCAACCACTCTTTCCGGCGGAGAAAGTCAACGAGTAAAATTAGCCGCAGAACTTTCGAAAAGAGATACCGGAAAAACATTGTACATTCTGGACGAACCGACTACTGGTTTGCATTTTGAAGACATCAAAGTTTTGTTGAGCGTAATTAATCGCTTGGTTGATAAAGGCAATACAATGATTATAATCGAACACAATTTAGATGTTATAAAGTGTGCTGATTATATTATAGATATTGGACCGGAAGGCGGAAAAGAAGGTGGTAAAATTTTATTTTCCGGCACTCCGGAACAATTAGCGAAATCAAAAGTTGGCTACACGGCACAATTTTTAAAAACGGAGTTATGAAAAATGTTTATTTCCTATTAAAACTCAATCGATACATTCGTAGTCCCAGAGTTAAAAATTTGGGAATTTATTTTTTACATCTTACCAATAAACGGTATTTAGGAATTTTCCTAGACCCGGTGTTGGCGTGCAATTTACGTTGTCGGATGTGTTATTTTAGCGACCCGGAAAAACGAAAAACAATGAAAGGCGTTTTTGACAAAGAAGACATTGTTCGATTAGCTGATGCCTTGTTTCATCGAGCATTAAAACTTCAAATCGGTTGTGGTGCAGAGCCTTCTCTTTTTGCTCACAATCGAGAAATCATTCGTATCGCCAAGGAAAAGAAAGTGCCGTATATTTCCATGACAACCAATGCGAATTTATTTTCAGAAGAGGATTGGTGGCAATTGGTTGAAGCTGGTTTGGATGAAGTGACTCTTTCTGTACATGGAGTGACGAAAGAAAGTTATGAATATTTCATGGAAAAAGCTGTCTTTGAAAAGTTTCATAGCGCATTGGCTACATTAACTGAAATCAAAAAGAAATATCCTTCTTTCCAAATTCGGCTGAATTATACTGTTAATAAAGACAACTTAGATGAATTGCAATTCTTTTTTGATGTTTTTGGCAACTATCTTTTTGACATATTGCAGATTCGTCCCATTCAGCAAATCGGTAATACTGATTATCATGATTTTTCGTGGAAAGAAATTTACGAGCATTATGATTTTGTTATAGAAAAAATAAAATCGGAGTGCAAAGAAAAAGGAATTACTTGCATTGCGCCAGCCAAAAATGATTTAATTGCAGACGAAAACGAGAATAGCACTGTTGTCGAATCAACTTATTGTTATGTTTCCCCGAAATATGTTTGGAAAGATGATTTTAATTTGAAAGAAGACGATTATGAAAGTTATGCAAAAAGAACACATTTAGGGCGAAAGCTTTTAGCCAATGTTTTTCGAAGCAAAAAATCATTTGAAAAAAGCAAAAAAAAACTGAATTACGAGATTAAATGATTTACCCCTAAAGGGGACTTCGCGTATGCACTTCCCCAAAATGTGTCGTAGACACAATGCCTCAATAACCAGGGATTTTAATCCCTGGTATCTACTAATCCACCTATAAACCTTATTTTCCTCCTCTATCTTCCAAACGTTGAGCACGTTTTCCGCTATCAGGATGACTGGAAAAAAGTTGATTGATTTTATCCAAAGAGGCACTCATTTGTTCAATTTTACGCAAAGCCGATGCCATTGCAGCAGGGTCATGTCCATTATCTATTAAGAACTGATAACCATAATCATCTGCAGCATATTCTTGTTTTTGTGAATATTGAGCTCCAATCAAAGCCTCACCTAATGCTCCGAATTGACCATCAGTCAACTTAGCAGCACCCGAACTTGTAGAACCAATTGCTTCTTTTGCAGCCATTGTCATGTAGGCATTTTTCATCGCATCTTTAGAATCGCCATTCTTGATATGACCAATTTCATGACCAATTATACCTAATAATTCGTCGTCAGTCATAACATCCATTAAACCGGCAAGAACGCGGATACTTCCATTCGGACAAGCAAAAGCATTTTCTTCAATAACACAATACAATTTGAAATCCAATTTCAGTCCATCGTAGTTTTCAAGACCTTTAACTAATTTTTCAAAACGTTCAGCAGGTTCGCTCCAATTTGATGCTTCCGGTTTGCTTTTACATTCCGGATTGTTAGCATCCACCCAATCAATATACTCCTGAGCCATTTCAGCAACCTGAGCATCTGTTAAAGTAACAGCAGTAAGCGCATTTTCAGCCGCTTTACCTAATTTCTTTGTGTCAACTTTAATTTTTCCAAACTGTGCATTAGCACTGAATCCGCAAGCTATTATTAATGCAGATAATACAATAATTTTCTTCATTTTTTTTAATTTGTTAAAATAAATCATTTGTGTAAAACTAAAGTTTGTTCCTTGCTAAAACTATGCCACATGAAAAATTTCGTTATTATGATTGCCCTTAAATGCCGGAATATTACAGTTATTTCAGGATGTTTTATCTATCTATCCATTTCTTAAAATCCGCAACACGTTCTCTGCTTACTATCATTTCTTCTTTTTCAGTCCAGCCGGAAAGAATAATTTTCAGCCGACTTGAAGAATGAATAATCATATCACGAATAGCATAAAAATTGATTATAAAATCCCGATTGATTCTGAAAAACAACTTTGAATTAACTAGCTGCTCTATTTTATCCAAAGAGTAGTCAAGAGGATAGCTTTTTGCGAAATCAGTAAAAAGAAAAGTACACCGCTCATTAATGTAAAAACAATGAATCGTTGAGCTTGGTATCGATTTGTAATGTTCGCCGATTTTTATCAAAAACCGTTCCTTTTGCTGAGGTTGTAATTGTTTAATAACAGTCTCAAGCTTAGAATAATCTGTTGGGGATTGATGTATAATAGTGAATTTATCAATGGCACTTTTCAATTCCTTCCGATTAATTGGTTTCAGTAGGTAATCAACGCTGTTTACCTTAAACGCTTTCAGGGCATATTCATCATACGCAGTTGTGAAAATTATAGGGATATCTATTCGGCAATTTTCAAAAATATCGAAGCAAAGCCCGTCTTCGAGCTGAATATCCATAAATATCAATTCCGGATTTGGATTTTTCGCAAACCAATTGATAGCCTGTTCAACAGACCGAAGTACATCAATAACTTCGATTTTCGAATCGATTTCTTTCAACACCCTAATGAGCTTTTGTCCTGCAGGACGTTCGTCTTCTATAATCAATACTTTCATGTTAAATGCCGACTAAAGGTAATTTTACTGTAAACTGATTATTTGCCTGATTTATAACAACTTCCTTTCCTGTAATAAGTTTAAACCTTTCTTTGAGATTGGATAAACCAGTACCGGAAAAATAGCCTAATGTGCTTTTTCGCTGTATATTATTAAAAATAGAAATATACTTGTCATCGCCGTTAACATGAATTACTAGCGGTTCTCTTTCCGAAATCACATTGTGCTTCAAGGCATTTTCAACCAAAATTTGGATTGATATGGGAACTATTTTGAATTTATCCACATTTTCAAAATCAATATCCAACTGAATTTTGTTTTCATCACGCTCTTTTTGCAGTTCGAAATATTGTTTAACAAATTCAATTTCTTTATCCAAAGGCACTAAATCGGTTTCTTCGTTATCTAAAATATACCGGTATATTCCCGATAGTTTTTGAATATAATTATCTGCTTTTTTTGCATCTGTATATATTATTTCCGACAATGTATTCAGACTGTTAAACAGAAAATGAGGGTTTACCTGCGTTTTCAAGGTTCTGTATTGATATTTCAGATTTTCTGCTCTTAATTTCTGTTCCCGCTCAATTGCTTGGCGCCATGTTGCATAAAAGAATACAATACAACAGACAAAGAGCCCGACCGAAAGCGATATGATTGCTCCCAAACCTATTCGACCAAAGAAATTTTCCATATTCCAGCCTTTAATATGGAATAATGTATAATTGGCCAAATAATATAGAGAAAGTGCAATAAACACAGTCGCAAGGAGAGAAAATACGAATGAAGGAATAAGCTTCTTTTTCAACTGAGCTATTGGTTTTTTTGAGTTGTTCACGAGTATCTTATTGAAGATATAACCGATACTTAAAACAGAAAGTAAATTGGTTGTGCCAAATACAACTGTTGTAATATCAAACGGACTTAGGTTCTCCAATAAACTTACAATCATACTAAACCCGAAGCTAAATAGTAGTGCCGAGGCTAATAGTACTGTTGTGTTTTTATTCTTTTTCATTGCTTACAAATTTACAGATTATTTTATTTTTTCGTATATCAATTCACGCTGTGTATTAAATTGTTGTTCAAAATTATTGCCCTTCAGTTTCATGTGAGACACTATGTCTTCATTCATGGTCGCATATTCAATTTGGCGAGTATCAGGAAAAATCCAAACGTTTCCCCAAAAACAGGAACGCCCGCTTACCACCATGTCGTCATTATCAACAAGAAAGGGACTATACATAGATTTGAAATAAACTAAAATACAATCTTTGTCATTGATTTTTGAATAGCCTAACCAAGTGACATTCAGTTTTTGCACATTAAAATTGGCAGATTGTTCAAAATTGGCTTGCTGGTTTTGGAATAGAGATGGATAAAAAGGAACATTCAGGCTCAAACTGTCTAAATACATAAGTCCCCAAACTTCAAAAGTTACCTTATCTTGTATAAGCATACGAACTCTTTCAACGTGTGCAGGCGGAAAGTCTTTGTAAAAATCCAATTTAGTAAAGTTATCACCCTGTATTTTGAAGTTCAATCCTTCCAGCTCATCCATTTTTTGTTTATTCTGACCCTGCTCGTTTATCTCTGTCACACTCACATCTGCCAATTGAAAGGCATTTTCGACAACCGACTGTTGCGACAGTTGTATTATCTTCCCGCTTATAATATCATGCATGTTAAGTTTGCCATTCAAATTTCCACGCTTAACGTCAACTGTCATTCGATAATTTGCCAAATTCGCAGACGACGATTGTTCGGGTACTTTTTGTTCGTTTCCACTTGTTTGAGCAAAACAATATAAAGCAAATACAACCCCAATAATCATTATAACTATTCGTTTCATTTTACAAACTTTTAATTAATAATCGACAAAGTAAGTGAGCAAAACGATGTTTTGTAAATCTAATTTGCAGAGTCGGCAATTTCAGCATTTAAGTCGTATCTATGTGCTATCTGAAAAAAATCATGTATATTTGTTCAATTAAATATACAGTAAATGCATACAATTTTTCCTAAGCTGCTTTCTCAATCTCTTTCTATTTCGGAGCAGCAAATCGCTAAAACAATTAATTTATTAAACGAGGGTGCAACGATACCATTCATAAGTCGTTATCGGAAAGAAATAACCGGAGGATTAGATGAAGTTCAAGTGGGTGACATTAAGCAACAATATGAAAAATTGCAAGAGTTGGCCAAACGGAAAGAAACCATTTTAAATTCAATAGAAGAACAAGAAAAATTGACTCCTGAGTTGAAACTTCGGATTGAAAATAGTTGGGATGGTACCGAATTAGAAGATATTTATCTTCCTTTTAAACCCAAAAGGCAAACGAAAGCAGAAATTGCCCGAAAAAAAGGATTAGAACCTTTGGCAAAAATCATTATGTCACAAAATGAGCGCGATGTTTATGGAAAAGCAGAACGATTTGTCAAAGAAGATGTGAAAGATGCTGATGAGGCTCTTCAAGGCGCAAGAGATATTATTGCCGAATGGGTAAATGAAAATGAATCCGCACGAAATTCTATTCGAAATTTGTTTAATCGAGAAGCGTTTATTTCTTCAAAATTAATCAAAGGCAAAGAAGAAGAAGCTGCAAAATATCGCGACTATTTTGATTTTAGTGAGCCACTTTCTAAAAGCTCATCACATCGTTTATTAGCGATGAGACGAGGCGAATCCGAAGGCTTTTTGCGAGTAAATATATCTCCCGAAGATGACGAACGCGGTCTTGAAATTTTGAATAGACGTTTTGTCAAAGGAAACACAGAATCTTCCGAACAAGTTGAAGTAGCAGTAAAAGATTCGTATAAGCGTTTGTTAAAGCCGAGTATTGAAACTGAATTTGGTGCTTTATCCAAAGAAAAAGCGGATAAACAAGCGATTAAAGTTTTTGCAGAAAATTTAAGACAATTATTGCTTGCACCTCCTTTGGGTCAAAAGCGCGTTTTGGGAATTGACCCCGGATTTCGCACTGGTTGCAAAATTGTCTGTTTGGATGCACAAGGCAATCTTTTACATAATGAAACCATTTATCCGCATCCTCCTCAAAACGAAAAAGGCAAAGCAGGAATGAAAATAAGTTCATTAGTAAGTACTTATGTGATTGATGCGATTGCGATTGGAAATGGAACGGCGAGCCGCGAAACCGAAGAATTTATTACAAAACTTCGATATGAACGGAAAATTCAAGTTTTTGTTGTAAGCGAAGACGGCGCATCTGTTTATTCAGCCTCTAAGATTGCACGAGACGAATTTCCCGAATACGATGTAACAGTCAGAGGTGCAGTAAGTATTGGTCGGCGATTAATGGACCCTTTGGCAGAATTAGTTAAAATTGACGCGAAAGCGATTGGGGTAGGGCAGTATCAACATGATGTGAATCAATCGGAATTGAAAAACTCGCTGGACCAAACGGTCGAAAATTGCGTGAATTTAGTTGGCGTAAATCTGAATACTGCCAGTATGCATTTGCTTACTTATGTTTCCGGTTTAGGTCCGTCACTCGCAAAAAATATTGTAGATTACAGGACGAAAAATGGACCTTTTAACTCTCGCAAAGAATTACTAAAAGTTCCTCGTTTAGGAGAAAAAGCATACGAACAAGCGGCCGGATTTCTCCGAATTCCGGATGCAAAAAACACATTAGATAATTCGGCCGTTCATCCCGAAAGTTATTACATTGTTGAAGCAATGGCGAAAGATTTAGATTGTGGTGTGGATGATTTAATTAAACAGAAAGAATTAAGGAAAAAAATTCAACTCAATAAATATATAAATGAAAAAACCGGAATGCCGACTTTGACCGATATTTTGGAGGAGTTGGACAAACCGGGACGAGACCCGCGACAAGGTATAAAAGTCTTTGAATTTGACCCGAATGTAAGAGTTATAACTGATTTGAGAGAAGGTCAAATTTTACCCGGAATCGTTAATAATATTACTAATTTTGGTTGTTTCGTGGATATTGGAATAAAAGAAAAAGGATTAGTGCATATTTCTAATATGGCAGACCGATTTGTTTCTGACCCAACAGAAATAGTATCTATTCATCAACACGTTCAAGTAAAAGTATTAAGTATCGATTTGGAAAGAAAAAGAATTCAGTTGAGTTTAAAAGGAGATAATTAGAATACCAATGGAACGCGGATGAAACGGATTTTCGCGGATTTTCGCGGATTTACGTTTGACGCGAGGCGTGCTGGCGCGGATTTGTAATCCGTGCCTTTTATTTTGTTTGGCATCAACATTTAGCACGGATTACAAATCCGCGCTAGCGAAGTTGAGCGGATTTTCGCGGATAAATAAAAAATCCGTAAAAATCCGCTCAATCCGTTTCATCCGCGTTCCATTGAACGGGAATCAGAAGTCAAAAGACTTTATTCTTATTCTGCTGGAGCTGCAGGCGTTTCTTCCAAAATTGGGTCTCCGAAAGGAGCAACTGCATTTACATCCTGAGCAGGAATTGTTTCTATAATTTCGTCTCTGATTATAGACTCCGAAGAAGCCGCTTGACTAGGTCGTAAAGCAAGAGTTGCGAAAATACATAATACAACCAAAACACCAGCTAACCACCAAGTCGCTTTTTCAAGGAAATCGGTAGTTTTGCGAACTCCCATTACTTGATTTGAAGAAGCGAAGCCGGCAGCTAAACCACCTCCTTTAGAATTTTGGATAACTACAATCAGTACTAAAAAGATAGCAACAATTACAATTAAAATTGAAATAAAGATGTACATTTTATGATTTTATTTTTACTTGTTAATAATTAATTTTTCTAAAAATCGAATTTGGTCTGCAAAGTAAAGGTTTTTTTCTGGATAAAGCAAGTTTAATTTGTGGATAATTTCCAAAGCTTTCTCATATTTTCGTTGCTTAAGATAAATTTTCGCTAAAGTTTCAGAGAAAAAACTTTCTTGATTTACTGCTTCTAAATTAGGTGCAACCTCGCTTTCTTCGCTATCGCTATCTCTAAGTTCTATTTTAATCGGTTCCTTTTCTCCTTTTTCCAAAAACGTATCAATCGTTTTTTGGTGCTGCATCGGACGAATTTCCGTTCCTTGTTTTGGGGTTTCTTCAGAAAGAGAATAAGGCAAATAATCTACAGGAACCGTTTCTGAATTTGTTGTTCCCGTTTTTTTCTTTTTTTCTTTTTCTTCTTTTTGATTAAGATAGATATCAATTAAATCAAAAGATGAATTGTTCTCAGACTCATCTTCCTTTTCCAAATTATTTATAATTGTTGGGGAAAAGAATTTGTCTTCTACTAAATAAAATAATTTTCTACGGTCGCCGGTATAACAAGCCGATTTTCTTAATTCTGCATTGAAACGAGAATCTTTGATTACTTGTAAATTTAAAGCATAAAGAATGTGAGCCGCTTGAAAATAAGGATATTCTTCCAGCAGATTTTGCAAATCGTACAATGTTTCATCATCAAGAGACTTTTGACGATTCATTAATTTGATAATTTCTTCACCTCTCATGGATTACCAATTTGCTACAGTTGCATTATAAATCAAATCAATTAATTCATCCACAATTTCCCGAATTAAACCGTCTTGAACTTCGTCCAACATCCTTTCACTCGGATATTCCCGAAATGCAGAAAATGATTGTTCAACATCACTATCCGGTTCCTTGTTATTTATATAACTAACTTTTACAGTTATTGTTAATCGAGTTTGAGACGCGAAAGCATCTGCTTTAACAGCCGTTCCTTGTATGTCATATCCTGTAATTTCTCCTTCAATTTGAATGTCTCCATTGTTAGAAACCGGAACCAAACGTGTTTGTTCGATATAGCGATTTCTCAATGCTTGGTCGAAAACTTGCGCAAGCGGAGCATACACCAAAGTTGCTCGGTTGGGAAAATCGTGAATTGTAATTGTTTTTACAACATCGTAATTCAATTTTCCTCCTTGAAAAGAGTAAGAAAAGGAACACGAATAGAGTATAAACGAAAAGAAAAGAATGAAAATCAGACTTACTGCATACAATTTCCTCGGAAATTTATCAATAGACTTAATGATTTGTTTGATATTTATTTTTCTCATTTTCTTCATTCTTAATTATCTAGCCCGTATTCTTTAATTTTTCGATATAATGTTCTTTCTGATATCTTCAAATCTTGAGCCGCATTTCGCCGTCTTCCATTATGACGCTCTAACGCTTTTTTTATCATATCCCGCTCAACTTCTTCTAAAGATAATGTCTTTTCTAACTCAGTCTCTTTCTCTTCCTCCGAAACTTCGTCTGCATATTGGTACGGAGTCTGCACTTCTTGTATTATCGGAGAATAACTATTTACAATAGGATAAGATGAAGGAGACGCTGTTTCTGAAGTTGTTGGTTTGTTTAATAATTCAGGAACTAACTTTTTTAATTCATTAATGTCCTTTTTCATATCAAATAGAATTTGATATAGAATTTCTCTTTCATTTGCAAAAGACTTCGAGTCAAAATCGGAAGAAACAACAGCCGGTAATAGTTCCATATCCGGAGTCGAAAGATAAGTTTTCAGCCGTTCTACGTTGATTTCTCTTTCTTGCTCGAAGATTGACATTCTTTCGGTAATATTTTTTAACTCCCGAATATTTCCGGTCCAGCGATATTTTACCAATAGATTTTTGGCTTCATCCGTTAATTGAACCGGCGGCATACAATATTTATCCGCAAAATCGCTGGCGAATTTGCGGAATAAAAGATAAATATCATCTCTTCTTTCACGAAGAGGCGGAATATTAATTGGAACCGTATTTAAACGATAATAAAGGTCTTCTCGAAACTTCCCATTTCGGGTGGCTTTTAAAAGGTCAACATTTGTTGCAGCAACGATACGAACATCTGTTTTTTGAACTTTGGAAGAACCGACTTTAATAAATTCTCCATTTTCCAACACTCGCAAAAGTCGCGCTTGGGTTGCGATTGGAAGTTCTCCTACTTCATCCAAAAAAATAGTTCCTTTATCAGCTCCTTCAAAATAGCCTTTCCGTTCGGCCAGCGCACCGGTAAAAGAGCCTTTTTCATGCCCAAACAACTCAGAATCAATCGTTCCTTCAGGAATTGCACCGCAATTGACAGCGATATAAGCACCGTGTTTGCGTGCGCTGTTTTGATGAATGATTTGAGGAAAAACCTCTTTTCCAACACCACTTTCACCTGTAATTAAAACGGTTAAATCAGTCGGTGCAATCAATAAGGCTTTCTCAATTTCTCTATTAAGTAAAGGACTATTACCAATAATCCCGAAACGTTGCTTTACTGCTTGAATATCAACTCCTGTCATCTAACTGTTTTGTAATTAATTATCTGATGTTTGCAATGCTAATAATGTCGGCAAAGACTCCGGCAGCGGTAACCGCAGCTCCGGCGCCATATCCTTTAATAATCATCGGATATTCGTTATAACGCTCTGTGGTAAGCATAATGATGTTATTACTTCCTTCCAATTCGTAAAATGGATGACTGCGGTCAACTTCTTGCAATCCAACAGAGCATTTTCCATTATCCATTTCGGCAACAAAACGGAATTTTTTTCCTTGAGCTTCCAACTCTTTTCGTTTTTCTTCGAAAGTAGCATCCATTTCCGGAATGGTTTTCCAAAAATCATCCAATGTTCCTTGAAAATATTTATCCGGAATAAATAGATTTTTGATAACATCTTCTTGGTTAATTTGATAACCGGCTTCTCTTGACAAAATAACTAATTTGCGAATAACATCCGTTCCACTCAAATCAATTCGTGGGTCCGGTTCGGAAAATCGAGCTTCTTTTGCTAATGCAATTGCCTTACTCAAAGGAATATCTTTACTAATTGTGTTGAAAATAAAATTCAATGTTCCGGATAAAACAGCTTGTAATTTTAGAACTTTATCGCCACTATTTGTCAACGCATTCATTGTATTGATGATTGGCAATCCGGCACCAACATTGGTTTCAAAAAGATATTTTACTCCTGTTTTGCGAGCCGTTTCTTTCAAATTATGATATGTTTCATACGGACCGGAGGCGGTTATTTTGTTTGCTGCTACAACGGAAATATTGTGAGATAAAAAGTCTTCATATAAAGCCGCAATGCTCGGACTGGCAGTACAATCAACAAATACCGAATTGAAAATATTCATTTTTAATATTTCTTCTCGAAGAAGTTCCGGAGTTGTTGCTTGCCCCTTTGTTTTTAAATCTTCTTGGTAATTATCTAAATCAATTCCTTTACGATTTAAAATCATATTACTCACATCCGCAATTCCAACCACGTTGAGTTTTAAGCTGTTATGCTCCATTAAAGTATTTTTCTGTTGGCGGATTTGTTCTAACAAATGACCTCCTACAGTTCCAATACCGGTTAGGAAAATATTCAGCACTTGGTATTCCGAAAGGAAGAATGAATCGTGAATCGAGTTCAACGCTTTGCGGAGGTATTTGCTTTCAATTACGAAAGAAATATTTGTTTCGCTAGCTCCTTGCGCACAGGCAATTACGCTAATTCCGCTTCTGCCTAAAGTTCCGAATAATTGACCGGCAATACCGGGAATTCGTTTCATGTTTTCTCCGACAACAGCAACGGTTGCTAAACCTTTTTCCGCTTTTATATTGTTAATTTCTCCTTGCGTTAATTCCAAATGAAATTCTTTTTGCAGAACTTCTACCGACAAATCTGCATCTGCATCTCTTACGGCAAAAGAAGTTGTATTTTCAGAAGATGCTTGCGAAACCATGAAAACACTGATTCCAGCTTCTGAAAGCGCCTTGAAAATCCGGTAGTTAACGCCAATTACGCCAACCATTCCTAAACCTTGAACAGTAATCAGACTAGTATCTCCAATCGACGAAATGCCTTTAATCGACTTTCCGTTTTTCTGTTTTTCTTTCGTGATATAGGTTCCCGGAGCATCTGGATTAAATGTATTTTTTATTAAAATAGGAATATCTAAATGATAAGCCGGAAAAATTGTTGGAGGATAAATGACTTTTGCCCCAAAATTACTAAGTTCCATTGCTTCAATATAACTTAGTTCTTCAATTACGTAGGTGCTGCTAATTACACGTGGGTCTGCCGTCATGAAACCGTCTACGTCGGTCCAGATTTCCAGAATATTTGCTTTTAATGCTGCTGCCAAAATCGAAGCAGTATAATCAGAACCGCCTCTTCCCAGATTACTTACATCATTGGTGATTTCATCATTTGCAATAAATCCAGAAACAACAGCTATTTTGGGCTGTTTTACGAATGTTTCTTTAATCAGTTTATTGGTTAATTCAAAATTGACAACGTGTTTTTTGAATTGTTTTTTTGTTTTGATAAGTTTTTGTGCATCTACTAATTGCGCATCTGCTAACAAATTAGAAATGATTAAAGCACTTAATCGTTCTCCATAACTTACAATTATGTCAGACGTTTTTTGAGATAAATCTTTAACTAAAAATACTCCTCGAAAAATATTTCCTAATTCGTCCAAAAGAGAAGATACTTGTTTTAGTAATTCATTTCGTTTTCCAGAATCAGTTATAATCCCTTCAACCAGTTCAATATGTCGAACCGTCAATTGATTGTACTCTTTCTCGTAGGTGTAATCACCTTGAGCCGCTAATGTAGACGTATTTAACAACTGGTCAGTTACTCCGCCTAAAGCGGAAACGACAACGATTACGGGTTCTTCAACCGCTTCAACTATTTTTTTTACTCTTAAAATGCTTTCTACGGAACCTACGGATGTTCCGCCAAATTTCATTACTTTCATTATATTATAAAATATATTTATTTTTACCTTGGAGTGTTTTTAATTATCAAGGTGTTTTTGCACAATTATTAATCGCTTTTAAGCTTCTCCAACCGGACCCATAATGGGAGGATTGAAACCATTTCCTTGCAATTTGATTTCTCCGTTTTGGGCTTCATATTTTTTGAGGTTGTCCATTAAAGCAAGCATCAATCTTTTTGCATGTTCAGGAGTTAAGATGATTCTTGATTGAACTTTCGCTTTGGGAACTCCCGGCATCAATCTTACAAAGTCGACTACAAATTCAGACGATGAATGAGCGATTACTGCCAAATTGGAATAAATGCCTTGAGCGACTTCATCTGTCAACTCAATTTGAATATTATTTTGTTGCTGTTTGTCCATTATTTATCGTTTTTCTGACAAGCTGTCACAGTTTAAGAGAACAAAAATAGTGATAATAATTTAATAAGGGAGTATTTGAACTTAAAATAAATAAGGTTTTTTCGGTTGTTGTGCGTAATCTAAACTTTTTTCTTTACTTTTGTCTTCGTTATATAGCAAAATCGATTAAGTGTTATGTCAGCAAAGTACCCTAAAAAGATTTTTCACAAAGATGCATCCGGACAGCTTTATCTTGCCGGGGCTGCAAAGTATTTTTTTCAACAACAAGAGTTGTATGAAGGAAAAAGCTATGCTGAATATGAAAAAGACCAATTGAGGGCGCATTTGGCAACTGCCTCTGAAAGAATAAGATCTAACTTCACTCAATTATTATCAAAAAAAGACTAATTATCGTTGCAGGTCCCAATGGTGCAGGGAAAAGTCAGTTTTCCAATTATTTTAAGGAAATAGGGATTTTGAATACGAAGCTAGTTAACATTGATGCTTTGGCAGATAGTATTGATGAAAATAAATTACCTAACGATGTTTTACGCTATGGGAAAGTTCGTTCTCAAGAATTAGATCGTATTTTCACAGAAAGATGCCAAGAGGCAATAAATTCAGAAGAAGATTTTTCGTATGAATGCAATCTGCGAATTGACCAATTGAAAAATGTAGAGCTATTTGATAATGCGGGTTATGAACTTGTTCTTAATCTACATTTGGTTGGACAATGTGGATATTTCAAAACAACGGGTAGCCAAACGAGTTGCGAATGGAGGTCATCTTGTTGGCGAAAAGAGTATTTGTGAAAATTATACTGTTGGTTTAGAAAATCTGAATTTGTCTTTCTTGGATTGGAATGAACTATACATCTTTGATAATAGTGTTGATTTTCAAAACAGTAACGAAACGGAAGGTTTTCCTCTTCTGCTGCATGCAAAAAACAAGAAAATACAATATTGTTCTGATTTGATTTTTCAAAAAGAAAATATTGAGAGTAAACTCCCTGAAATTTATGAAAGGATCAAAACTCTTTAGTCCTTAATTATAGGAACTTATTTTTTATTTGTATGTTTCAAAATAATATTGTACTTTTGTGGGCTGAAAATTCTTAAAGGGTAAGTAAAGTGAAGAGAAAAAATCTTTTCCACCCCCGGAAATAACCTGTAAATAAAAAACAGATGTACGTAATCGTAGACATTCAAGGTCAACAATTCAAAGTAGAAAAAGACCAAAAGTTGTATGTTCATCATCTTGAAGGAGAAGAAGGAACACAAGTAGAATTTGACAAAGTGCTTTTAGCAGACAACAATGGTCAAGTAACAGTAGGAACTCCTGTAATTGAAGGAGCAAAAGTGGTGGCAGAAATTGTAAATCCTTTAGTAAAAGGAGACAAAGTTTTAGTTTTCCACAAAAAGAGAAGAAAAGGATACCGCAAATTAAACGGTCACCGTCAACAATTCTCTCAAATAGTGATTAAAGAAATTCAAGCTTAATTCGTTAAAATCTCAGAAAAATGGCACATAAAAAAGGAGTCGGTAGTTCAAAGAACGGACGCGAATCGCACAGTAAACGATTAGGCGTTAAAATTTTTGGTGGCGAAGCTTGCAAAGCAGGTAACATTCTTATTCGTCAAAGAGGAACTCAACACCACCCGGGTGAAAACGTTGGTATGGGAAAAGACCATACTTTATTTGCACTTGTAGACGGTAAAGTTGTATTTAGAAAAAGAAAAGATAATAGGTCTTATGTTTCAATTGAACCAATTGCACAAGCATAATTTCTTATTCTATAAAATTTATAAGAAGGCGTTCGATTAGAGCGCCTTTTTTATTTATCTTTGTTTGTTAAATTTCAATAAGATAACAATGAGCGCTGTAAAAAATAATTTACCTTTTGAAGCTGTAATTTTTGATATGGATGGAGTGATTATTGATTCCGAGCCCTTATGGAGCAAGGCTGAGAATATCATGTTTTCAAAGTTGGGTGTAAATCTAACCGATGATTTGCGCAACTTAACCAAATCCATGACCACAACTGAAGCAACAAAATTTTGGTATGAAAAATACCCTTGGGAAAATCTTAGCTTGGAAGATGTGGAAAAAGAAGTCATCAATTATGTCTGTGTCTTGATTGAAGAGGAAGCTCTAGAAATAAAAGGAGTCAAAAAATTATTACAAGATATAAAAGATAAAGGTTTGAAGATTGGACTCGCCACCAATTCGCCGCACAAAGTGATTCAAACAGTTCTCTCTAAATTAGATATAGCACATTTTTTTGATGTCATATCATCAGCAAATGATGAACCCAAAGGCAAACCGGACCCTTCCGTATATTTGACAACCGCAAAAAAGTTGAATGTGAATCCGGTCGCTTGCCTTGTTTTTGAAGATTCTTATTCAGGCGTATTATCTGCAAAAAATGCGAATATGACAGTTGTCGGATTTGCTGATGAAACCAATAAAGAAAATTTAGAAAATGCAGATTTTACAATTGAATCTTTTGCCTCATTTGACCTTTCAGCCGTTATTGTAAAAAAAGATGTTGACTAAATTCTCAGCATGACATCAATTCATAATTCATAACTCATAATTCATAATTATTTTTCTTACCTTTGTCGCATCACTATTAGGGGTGTTCTTTTGGGAAAAAGAGCTGAGATTATACCCTTGAACCTGATATGTTGTAATTGACATCGTAGGGAAATGGTTACTGAAAAAGATTATTTTATATAGTTGAATATAAGCCGTTTCGAGTAATTGCGAAGCGGCTTTTTTTATGAATGTACACAAATAAAAGTTGAATAATTATGATAAATGTTTCTACATTAATAGAAAACTTACAAGAAATAAGAGAAAAATCTCCATTGATTCATAATATTACCAATTATGTGGTAATGAACAATACGGCAAATGCCTTGCTATCTATTGGAGCATCTCCCGTAATGGCACATGCCATTGACGAAGTAGAGGAAATGATTCAAATAGCTTCTGCCTTAGTTATCAACATAGGAACACTAAATAGAGAATGGGTGGATGCAATGATTTTGGCAGGAAAAGCTGCGTCCAAAAAGGGAATCCCAATTGTTCTTGACCCAGTTGGTGCAGGCGCGACTTCTTATCGGACGAATGTATGTAAACAAATCATAGACGAATGTAAACCGACAATTATTCGCGGCAATGCTTCTGAAATAATGGCTCTTGTGAATGCAAATATCCAAACCAAAGGAGTGGATAGTACCAATACTTCCGATTTGGCGGTTGACTCGGCTAAATCATTGGCATTAGCTACCAATTCGGTAGTCGTTATCAGTGGACAAACAGATTATATTACTGACGGAAAAAATGTGGAAACGGTGCAAAATGGAAGCCCGATAATGGCGCGAGTAACCGGTTTAGGATGCACAGCGACTGCTATTGTAGCTTCATTTGCGGCTTTAAATGCAGATAAGTTGCAGGCGGCAACTCATGGCATGGCTGTCATGGGAATTGCTGGAGAAATAGCAGCTAGAAAAGCGACCGGCAACGGAAGTTTACAAGTTCATTTTTTGGATGAACTGTACAATTTGAATGCAGAAACAATAAAAAACACTATTAAATTATAAATTCATGATTACCTTTGATTTAAGTCTCTACCTAGTTACAGACCGAACACTTTGTCATAATCACTCGTTCGAGACAGTGGTAAAAGAAGCCGTAGAAGGTGGAGTTACCATGGTTCAATTAAGAGAGAAACATGCTTCATCGAAAGAATTTTACGAAATCGCAATCCGAATAAAGAAAATACTTCATCCTTATAATGTTCCGCTCATCATTAATGACAGGCTTGACATTGCCATTGCGTGTGATGCTGAAGGACTGCACATCGGGCAAAGCGACCTTCCTTATGAAGTTGCCCGAAAAATATTGGGCAAAGAGAAGATTATCGGACTTTCGGTGGAAAATATGCAGGATGCAATCAACGCAAATGATTTGGATGTAGATTACATCGGTCTTTCGCCCGTTTTCGGAACGCCGACAAAAACAGATACAGCCTTACCTTTGGGCTTGGAAGGAGTAAGAAAAATCACAGAAATAAGCAAACATCCGACCGTGGGAATTGGAGGACTCAATCTCCATAATGCAAGAGAAGTTATAGATGCGGGAGCGAATGGAATTTCAGTTGTCTCGGCCATTATGTCGGCAGAAAATCCCCGAAGTGCAGTATCAGAATTAATTGATATTATTAAAAAGAAACAAATATGAAATGGAGTGAGAGTGCGTGGGAATCAATTCAACCTGTTTACAACAAAATTTTGCAACAGCCGTTTATTAGCGAATTAATGAATGGAACTTTAGACCGTCAAAAATTTGAATTTTATATTCAACAAGATGCTTTGTATCTGGCTGAGTTTACGAAAGTCTTGTCAATAGTCGCATCGAAACTGGATAAATCCGAACATATTTCAGCTTTTCTATATTTTGCGAAAAACACCATATTTGTAGAGCAAGTGTTGCATGAATCGTTTTTCAAAGAATATTCGGTAAACGCTCTAGCCGAAGCATCGCCAGCTTGCTTGTTTTATACTTCTTATCTGCATCGTCAATCGGCAAATGCTCCTGTAGAAGTGGCTTTAGCTGCCATATTGCCTTGTTTTTGGATATATCGGGAAGTTGGAGATTACATCTTGAAAAATCAAACAAACAAGGAGAATAACCCTTATCAGAAATGGATAAACACATACGGAGGTGTTGAATATTCGGCAGATGTTGACCGAGCTATTGCTATCTGTAACGAATTGGCTGAAAATTGTACCGAAAAACAACGGCAAGTAATGACCGAAACTTTTGTTATGTGTTCCAAATTTGAATGGATGTTCTGGGACAGTGCTTGGAGATTGGAAAAATGGAGTATCTAAAAATTTAACAGTAAAAAATATGAAACAATATAAACGAGTATTATCCATTGCGGGCAGCGACCCGAGTGGAGGAGCTGGCATACAAGCTGATTTGAAAACTTTTTCGGCCTGTGGATGTTTTGGAACAACAGCAATTGTTGCCGTTGTGGATGAAAATACAGTCGGAGTTACGGGAGTTCATCCTGTTCCAGTATCTTTTGTAACTGGGCAAATAAAATCAGTATTGGATGATATTGGTGCTGATGCCATAAAAATAGGAATGCTTCATTCTTCGGAGCTGATAAGAGCAGTAAAGGATACTTTATCCGCATATTTCATTAAAAACATTGTGTTAGACCCCGTTATGGTTGCGACATCCGGAGATTCTCTATTGCAGGAAGAAGCGGTTGAAACATTGAAGAAAGAGCTAATTCCATTTGTTCGAGTAATTACGCCCAATATTCCCGAAGCTGAAATATTACTGGGAAAAGAAATCAAAAAACAGGATGAATTAGCTGATTTTGCCAAAAAATTGTCGTTTGGAAGAAAAGTGTCCGTTTTGCTGAAAGCAGGGCACATGAACGATAATGAACTGATAGATGTATTTTACAATGCCGAAACCGATGAAACATTACATCTTCATTCCACAAGAATAGATACAAAAAATACACATGGAACCGGCTGCACGCTTTCTTCTGCCTTCGCTGCTTTTTTGGCGCATGGAAATACGCTTAACGAGGCTGCGAAAAAAGCGAAAAATTACATCAACCAAGCGATTGTGGAAGGTTCACATTATGAGATTGGAAAAGGGAAAGGGCCGGTACATCATTTTTTTGATTTTTGGACGTAAATGGAACGCGGATAATGCGGATTGAGCGGATTATTGCTGTTTTTTTATTTTATCATCCGCGTTTATCCTCTGCTAGCGCGGATTTGTAATCCGTGCTCTTTTGTGATGTTTGGCACAGATTGCAAATCCGCGCCAGCGAGGAGTCGTAAAATATTTAATTTGCCTGCGTTCAATTCTTTGAATTTATACTGCTTCTCTAAAATTTCATTATCTTTACACTTTCAAATAAAAACAAGAACAATGCTGACATTAAAAACAATTACAGAAAATACACAAGAAGTAATCGAACGCTTGGCGAAAAAGCATTATGATGCCAAAGAAATTATTGTTGAGGTAATTGAAACGGATAAAAAAAGAAAATCAACGCAGCAATTATTAGATAATAATTTGGCTGAATTAAATAAATTGTCAAAATCAATCGGACAATTGATGAAAGAAGGGAGCAAAGAGGCTGCCGAATCAGCTCGGAATGAAGTTGCATCAATAAAAGAGGGAAATAAACAATTGGAATTGGATATGAAAGAGACAGAGAAAAAAATAACAGAGCTTCTTTGTCAAATTCCCAATCTTCCTTCCGAACAAGTTCCCGCAGGCAAACATGCAGAAGATAATGTAGTTGAAAAGACAGGAGGAGTAATTCCAACTTTACATGAAGGCGCCCTTCCTCATTGGGAATTAGCGAAAAAATACGATTTGATAGACTTTGAATTAGGTGTTAAGATTGCCGGAGCCGGTTTTCCCGTGTACAAAGGCAAAGGAGCGCGCTTGCAACGCGCCTTAATCAACTTCTTTTTAGATAATGCTCGTGAAGCCGGTTATTTGGAGGTACAACCACCTTATGTAGTCAACGAAACATCTGGTTATGGAACCGGTAATCTTCCTGACAAAGAGGGTCAAATGTACCATTGTACGGTTGATGATTTATATTTAATTCCAACAGCAGAAATTCCGGTAACCAATATTTATCGAGACGTAATTTTAGAAGAAAAAGATTTACCAATTAAAAATACAGCTTATTCAGCTTGTTTCAGAAGAGAAGCCGGTTCTTATGGAAAAGATGTCCGCGGTTTGAACCGTTTGCACCAATTTGATAAAGTAGAAATTGTGCGAATTGACAAACCGGAACATTCGTATGAATCATTAACAGAAATGGTTGATTATGTGCAATCATTGATTGATAAGTTAGAATTACCTTGGCGCATCCTTCGCCTTTGTGGAGGAGATATGAGTTTTACATCGGCTCTCACTTTCGATTTTGAAGCCTATTCCGCAGCGCAAGAACGTTGGTTGGAGGTAAGCTCTGTTTCTAATTTTGAAAGTTATCAAGCTAATCGCTTAAAATGCCGTTATCGTGCTGAAGATAAGAAAATACAATTATGTCATACTTTAAATGGAAGTGCATTGGCATTGCCTCGCATCGTAGCGGCATTATTGGAAAATAATCAGACAGCAGATGGAATTAAAATTCCGAAGGCATTGATTCCTTATACCGGATTTGACATAATCAATTAAAAATTGTAGAGACGCAATGTTTGCGTCTCTCTACTTAAAAATTACGCAAAATGCAAAAAAATATCAATTAGTGTTAATTGTAGGTCGAGTTGTTGACTTTTTGCATTATATTTGTGGTGCAATTTATATGAGAAATATTAAATAACCCAAAACTAATAATGTTGAACCACAATGAGTAATTTAAAGTTTAAATCAGATGAAAATCTGACTGCAGCACAGTTGTTAATTGAGCATAAAAAGTATAATTCGAGTATTCATTGCTCCTATTATGGCTGTTTTCAGTATATGAAATGTATGTTATGTCACAATATAAATATTGGATATGACAAACAAGATGAAAAAAGAGGAAGTGATACGCATGATTTTATCTTTGGTTTATTATTGAAAAAGATGAAAAATGTGACAATAGAGAAGCGGTTCAGAACTAATTATGAAAGTCTAAAAGCCAAAAGAAAAAAGGCTGATTACGCAAATAAACAGATAAATCAATTTGATAGTTTATCTGCAATAGAAGGAGCAAAATCAATAATAGCAAATTTAAATCAAGCATTTGGAATAATAAAATTGTAATTATGGAATCTATCAAATTATTGGAAGGTTGGTTTTTGTCAGCTATTACTAAATATAAAGATGTTGTTTTTAAGTATGAATTTGATTCGGAAAGAAAGGTCCATTATATTGCCGTAGAACCATATGATGTGTTTGAAAGTAATGAAAATTACTGCAAAGAGGAGAATGATTTATATTCTTGTCTGAAAAAGAAATACCCAAATGAGACTTTTCTTTTTGGCAAAGAAAACGTCAATTTCCAAATGCCGCAATCAAGTAAGGTTTTTAAAGCTTCTGTTGTATTGCAAAAAAATAAAAAAGACGCTACATCTCCCTCGTTTTTTACTTCAGTAAAAGTTTAACTTTGTGAAAAGAAGATTTTTGTTAAGTGTTTAATAGAAATTCATGTTTTACAACATAAAAAAGATTGTCTATATCTGTATTTCTTTGTACCTTTGTACCCTCAAAAAAGTACTAATAGCTAAGTTTTGTGTATGAAAAAAAACAAAGACCTTTGGTCAGGATTCAAAGGAGAAGTCTGGAAAAGAGAAATTAACGTAAGAGATTTTATCCAAAGTAATTACGCTCCTTATTCCGGAGACGAATCTTTTTTAGTCACTTCGACTGAAAAAACAAAAAAAGTCTGGAACAAGTTAACCGAAATGTTTGAGGTTGAAAGACAAAAAGGCGTTTATGATGCTGAAACAAAAAAACCTCAAGGCATTGATGCTTATGGTCCGGGTTACATTGACCAAGAAAACGAAGTAGTTGTTGGTGTTCAAACAGATGCTCCTCTTAAAAGAGGAATCTTCCCTAAAGGAGGAATTCGCATGGTTGAAAGCAGCTTGAACGCTTATGGTTATGAGTTAGACCCTTATACAAAAGAAATTTTCACTAAATTTCGCAAAACACATAACGAAGGTGTTTTTTCTGTATATACAGACGAAATGGTTGCCGCTCGCCGTTCAGCTATCATAACCGGTTTGCCTGATGCATACGGTCGCGGTCGTATCATTGGCGATTACCGTCGCGTGCCATTGTATGGAACACGAATCTTGTTGGAAGAGAAAAAACGATTTATGACTCGTCTGGATATTCAAGAAATAACAGAAGAAATCATTCAAGACCGTGAAGAAATCGCAGAGCAAATGAGTGCTTTGAAATCATTTGAAAAAATGTGTGCCAGCTACGGTTTTGATGTGACTCGTCCGGCTTTAAATGCTAAAGAAGCTGTTCAGTATCTTTATTTCTCTTATTTAGCGGCGGTTAAAGACCAAGACGGAGCTGCGATGTCGCTTGGACGCACTTCGACTTTCTTAGATATATTTATCGAAAAGGATATTAAAGCTGGAATTTTGACAGAAGAGGAAGCGCAAGAATTAATTGACCAATTCATCATTAAACTGCGAATTGTTCGTTTTCTTCGTACGCCTGAATACAACGACCTTTTCTCCGGCGACCCGGTTTGGGTAACAGAATCATTGGGAGGACAAGGTGTCGATGGACGTTCTTTGGTAACAAAAACTTCGTATCGCTATTTGCATACTTTATATAATTTGGGTCCGGCTCCGGAACCCAATCTTACAGTGTTGTGGTTCAATAATGCGCCTCAAAATTGGAAAGATTATTGTGCAAAAGTATCGATTGACACATCAGCCATTCAATATGAAAATGACGATTTAATGCGTCCTGTTTATGGAGATGATTATGGAATTGCGTGTTGCGTTTCTCCTATGAAAATTGGAAAACAAATGCAATTATTTGGCGCACGGGCTAATCTCGGAAAATGTCTTTTATACGCAATCAATGGGGGACGCGATGAACTGACAGGCGCACAAGTATCTCCTATTTATGAAGCCATTACGAGTGAATATTTGGATTACGATGAGGTAATGCAAAAATTTGAGCAAATGATGCGTTGGTTAGCAAAAGTATATGTAAATGCCTTGAAGATGATTCATTTCATGCACGATAAATATGCTTATGAAGCGTTTGAAATGGGCTTACATGATGGCAAAGTGGAACGGATTCGAGCTACCGGAATTGCCGGTTTGTCTATTGTTGCCGATTCTTTGGCAGCCATTAGAGATGCCAAAGTAAAAGTCATTCGTGACGAGCGTGGTTTGGCTGTCGATTTTGAACGAGAAGGAGATTATGTTCCTTTTGGAAATAATGATGACAGAACGGATGAAATCGCGGTTGAGATTACCGAGAAATTTATGGAATATTTGCGTCAGCATCAAACTTATCGAAATGCAACACCGACTCAATCTATTCTAACCATAACATCTAATGTTGTGTACGGAAAGAAAACAGGAGCAACACCTGACGGTCGCCCTGCTGGTGCCGCTTTTGCTCCGGGTGCAAATCCGATGAATGGACGTGATACGAAAGGTGCTATTGCTGCCTTGGCTTCTGTCGCGAAATTGCCATTTCAACATGCGCATGATGGAATTTCTTATACATTTGCGGTTTCTCCAGCGACTTTAGGAAAAGAAAGAGAAATTCAGATTGACAATTTAACTTCTTTGCTGGACGGATATTTCACTCCGGAAGGAGGACAACATCTCAATGTGAATGTCTTCGACAAAGAACTTTTGTTTGATGCAATGGAACATCCTGAAAAATATCCTCAATTAACCATTCGAGTTTCGGGATATGCTGTTAACTTTGTTAAATTAACAAAAGAACAACAATTGGATGTGATTTCACGAACAATTAATCAGACACTATAATTATACAAGGTAAAATACATTCATTAGAAAGCTTCGGGACCGTTGACGGTCCCGGCTTGCGTTTTGTCGTTTTTTTTCAAGGCTGCCCGCTTCGTTGTTTGTATTGCCATAATCCCGACACATGGGATACAAAGCACTCTTCCCAGTATTTGATGACTCCTTCCGAACTTTTAAAGGAGGTTTTGAAATACAAAAGTTTTATTGCAAAAGGAGGAATTACCGCTACCGGAGGAGAGCCTTTACTTCAACCGGAATTTTTGAAGGAATTTTTTTATTTGTGTCGTCAAGAAGGAATTCATACGACATTAGATACTTCCGGCTTTATTTATACTCCGGAAACTTTAGCTGTTTTAGAATTTACCGATTTGGTTTTATTGGATATAAAATCAATTGATTCAGCGATGCACCAAGAGTTAACAGGTGTCAAATTAGAAAACACGCTTCGCTTTTTAGATTATTTGGAAGAAAAAGAAATTGACACATGGATTCGTCACGTCATTGTTCCCAACTATACCGATGATGATATTCAATTGGAAACATTAGCTGAATTTGTGAAAAAATATGCCGTAATCAAGAAAATAGAACTTTTGCCTTATCACACAATGGGAATCGATAAGTATGAGCAAATGGGGCTTGATTATAAATTAAAAGAAATCGAACCTCTTTCCGCAGAGAGATTGGCAAATGCCAAGAAAATTTTCGGTATCCGTTAAATTAGAATATTACCACTAAATCCTAAGTCATACCGTAAGGGCGAATAATTATTCGCCCTTACGTCTATCTTTTTTTATCAAAAAAGTGTATTTTTGTACTTTCAAATGAATGCTTAGGGAGAAAAAGAAAACACAAAACATAGAAAAAACATGAAAAAAGAAAGAGCCGTAAAACTATTTGAACAAAAACAAATTCGAACACATTGGGATGATGAAGAGGAAAAATGGTATTTTTCCATTGTAGATGCTATTGGAGCTTTGACCGAAAGTCTCAATCCAAATAATTATTGGAAAGTGCTTAAAAATCGATTGAAAAAAGAGGGAAACGAGTTGGTTACAAATTGTAACCAACTGAAAATGTTGTCATCTGATGGGAAATGTTACAAAACCGATGTTGCTGATACAGAACAGCTATTTCGAATTATCCAATCCATTCCTTCCAAAAAAGCAGAACCGTTTAAATTGTGGTTAGCGCGAGTTGGTCGGGAAAGAATGGATGAAATTGATGACCCGGAAATGGGAATTGACCGTTTAATGGAAACTTATTTACGTAAAGGCTATAGCAAAGAATGGATTAATCAACGGCTAAAAAGTATTGAAGTTCGGAAAGAACTGACTGATGAGTGGGAAACAAGAGGTGTACAGAGAGGACATGAATTTGCGATATTGACGGATGAGATAACGAAAGCTTGGAGTGGATTTTCGGTAAAGCAATACAAAAATTACAAAGGATTAAAAAAAGAAAACCTTCGGGATAATATGACAAATCTCGAATTAGTCCTCAATATGTTAGCTGAGGCAACTACAACCGAAATCAGCAAAGAAAAGAACCCCCAAACATTTACTGATAGCAAAAAAATAGCAAAACAAGGAGGTACAATTGCCGGAAACACGCGAAAAGAAATTGAAGAAAAAACCGGTAAAAAAATAGTCGTTGAAACAAGCGCAAAAACAGCCTTGGAAAACAACGAACCTTTAAACCAAATGAATGAAACATGATAACATTCTATTTAATTCTTTGGGGAATTGCTTTATTTGGATTTGCATTTTGGTATGCATACAAAAAAGACCACGGAGCAGTCCCTTATGTATTGCTATTCCTTTTTGAAATATTCATACTATACATATCTTACGATACTGATTTCAGAGATACCTATCAGGGTCCGGATGGTGGAATGGGGCGCGGATTAGCTTATTTGTATGTGCTAATATTGCAAACGATTCTCACGATAACAATATTAGCAACACTTTTCATATATCAAGCGATAAAGAACCGACAGAATCCTCACGAGGGAATTGCAGTATCATTTTTTCAAAATATACATTATTGGATTTGGCACTATTCTTTAAAAATCAAAACAAAGCATACTTGGAAAGTGACACAAATAGCTGCCAGTATATTGATGTCTTTCTATTTCGCCTTCATTTTGCATTTTTTTTGGATGCTCCTACTTCCGATATATAATGTAATTATGCTGCTGATTTTCCCTGTGGTACTTATTGTAGAATTAGTTGTATATAGAAATGCGAAATATTGCCCTCGAATGATTGATAATGAATTAGTGAAAAATGAAAACGATTGTATTTTAAAAGATAAATACGATGCAATGTCAAAAGAGCAGGTATCGAAACATAAAAACACCTTTTTTATTTACTTGTCCATTGCAATAATCTTTGGCTTGATTCTTTCTCCTTATCTGTTAAATCAATTATTCTTTCTTATAAGCTGTATTATTTTATAAATGACTAATCGTAAAAAAATGAAAATAATCCGAATATTTCTTGCAATACTTTTTATCAGCCTTTGTCATTCGTGTAGCAATCAAGGCTCCAAAACAAAAGTATCATCATCAGTCGATTCATTGTCAGAAGACATTTCTTTGGAAAAAGTCACGCCGGCTGATTCGCTCAAAGTATTTGGAGATGGGCAATATGAAACACCAAGAGGAGATACAATTTTATCAACTAACCCTTACATAAAAAACTTCGTAGGATTAGTTGATGGCAAGAACGCGCAGATTTATCTTGAATACAGTTCGTCACTAGAGAGTTATGTATATTCTTTCTATGGCTCCATGCAATTAGAAGGGCGAAGAGAGAAATTTTATTTTCACTTGGAGTTAGGTGATGCCGGGAATTGGCAGGATTGGGCTTATCAACACATTGATGAATTTCAAGAGCATTACTTTGAATATACCGCCGATAGCATATTAATTGTAAAGTCTAGAGAAAGTGTCGACACAATGAGGCTCGCAGATGTACAATATCGTAT
>JGI996J12353_1000058_pt1 | contig 36259 bp, 32 predicted proteins | sample IntmicLarv5ML5BL_FD_12353 | JGI IMG/M metagenome (IMG submission 12353) | reverse complement strand
CGACACAATGGCACGCTTGTGACAATGCTTTGTCACAACTGTGCCATTGTGTCGTCACAAGCGTGCCATTACTTTGTCACAAGACAATGATTACGTTCACTATTTAGGTAATAGTGAAATAAAAAAGTAGGCGGCTCATAACTGAGCCGCCTACTTGCTATTTTCGTTCTTTTTTTAGATCTTACTTATATTAAAAGTCCTGCAGCAGTCTCTGCCGCTATCTGTGGAGAATTTAGTTTGGAGATTATTGCTAAGGCAAAATCGAATACTAATCCCGGACCTTTACCTGTTATCACGTTGCCATCAGTTTCTGTAGCTTCGCTTGTTGCTGTTGCTCCGGTTAATGTTGGCTCGAAACTTGGATAGCAGGTTGCTTTTTTGCCTTCCAACAGTCCTAACCCTCCTAACACTAATGGCGCTGCACATATTGCTGCCACTAATTTGCCTTTATTGTATTGGCTTACCAATTGCTCTTTTAGAGGGGAGAAGTCGTTTAGATTATTACTACCCGGCATTCCTCCCGGTAATACTAATGCATCAGCATCTGAGAAATCGGCGTCATTAAATAATATATCAGCTTTTACAACTATACCATGTGCGCCTGTCACATTATACTCTCCTGTTATGGAAACAGATATCGTTTCGATGTTTCCACGACGTAATACATCAATAGTGCCGATTGCTTCTATTTCTTCAAAACCGGTTGCTAAAAAAACGTATGCCTTCTTCATCATTTTACTTGTTTTTATCTTAATGAATATCTGTAAGTAATTGTTCCACTTTGATTATTTGTACCATTGATACTATTGAACTTTGCACGTCTTGCTGCATCGAGTGCACTTGTACGCATCGAGCTATTATCAATATTAGTACCTCTGCCTATCTCTGCATAGATCACATTACCATTAGGGTTTACTGTGATGTTCACTACGATACGTCCTTCTTCCTGTATTGTATAAACAGGGCGAGGCAATCCTCCTGCACCTATTGAGCGACCATTCAGGTTGAATGAGCCATAGCCTCCTACGCCTTCGTTTTCACCTTGGTCAGCATTGCCGAATGGGCTACCTTGATTTCCTGTGCCCGACTCAGCGGTTCCATGGCTTGTACCTTCTTCCTGACCTATGCCGAATGCTCCGGCTACACGGTTACTGATAGCTTGTTCACGCCTTTGTTGTTCTTCCAGTTGACGTCTGTGTTCTTCTTCCTCACGTTGTCTACGCTCTTGTTCGGCAGCTTGTGCTCTTCTGTCTTCCTCTTCTTTCCTTCTTCTCTCCTCATTTAGCGATGCACTTTCTTCGAGATCTTGTGATAGAAACTCTTCCGGCTCATTATTTGCTTGAGGCCTTGAAGGAGGAGGCAGTGATGGTGTTTCGCTGCCACTAAAACGAGGTTCGAACATTCCGGCAGCCATATCAATGTTCCCAAAGTCTACCAATACCCCGCCTTCATCGTCAGGGATAATTGATCTTATTACAGTAAACCATAGGATAAGAACAATGACAAGGTGAAACGCTATTGTTCCGGAAATACTATATATGTCGTCTTTGTTAAACTTCATTGCTTATCTTTTCGGACGCGTTGCCAACATTATTCTGAATTTGTTCTCATTAGCTATATTCAATAACCTTACAATTTCTCTGTATGGAACAGCTTCGTCGGCATATAGCGCTACGAACATTTCAGGTTCATCGCTTTGTATTTGTTGCAAGAATGGGGTGATTTCATCAAATGAAACTTGCACCTCTCTCTGTCTGTCAAATGCCACGAAATAATTTAGGTTAGAGTCAATAGTAACACGTGTAAGGGGCTTTGCCGAAGTCTGTTGTTTTGACTGTGGCAAAGTAAGTTTTATTGCATTAGGAATCACCACTGTTGATGAAATCATGAAGAATATCAATAGTAGGAAGATGATATCCGTCATAGATGCCATACTGAATGATGACTCCACTTTACTTCTTCGCTTTAATCCCATCTTCTTATCTTATTTCGCAGGTTCGTTAAGCAAGTCCATAAACTCCATAGTGTTTGCTTCCATCTTATTGACAACATTGTCAACTTCAGAAACGATATAGTTGTATGCAAAAAGAGTAATGATACCAACTACCAAACCGCCTACGGTTGTAACCAATGCTTCGTATATACCTCCGGACAATATTGTGATGTCCACATTACTGCCGGCATTAGCCATATCGAAGAATGAACGAATCATACCTGTAACTGTTCCAAGGAATCCAATCATTGGTGCTCCGGCTGCGATTGTTGCAATAAAAGGGAAGTTCTTCTCCAATTTAGCAACTTCAAGGTTACCAACATTCTCGATTGCAACCTGTACATCGTTCATTGGGCGACCAAGTCTAGACAAACCTTTCTCTATCATACGAGCAGAAGGTGTATTTGTAGTACGGCAAATATTGATTGCCGAATCAATCTTTCCTTCATGTACATAATCCTTTATACGGTTCATGAATGTTGCATCTATCTTTCCTGCTCGTCTGATTACTATTAGACGTTGGATGATAAAGTAACCTGCCACGATTGACAATAAAAATAAGACAGCCATAATCCAACCGCCTTTGAACGCAAGGTCTATTACATTTAGTTCAGCCTCTGTAGGCATCGTTACGGCAGTTAATTCCGGCATAGCTTCTGTTTCCAGAGCTGAAGCAGCTTGTAGGGAAAGTAAAACACTCATTGTTTTGTTTTTATTTATTAGATTAATACTTTTTCTTTTTTATTTAATGCACTTCTTATACTTGCGGATTGCCTCTTGTAAACCAAGATAAAGTGCGTCACTTATAAGCGCGTGACCTATGGAAACTTCTTCCAACCAAGGGATGTTCTGCTTGAAGTATGCAAGGTTGTCAAGATTCAAATCATGCCCTGCATTGACACCAAGTCCCAAACTCTTTGCCAGCTTAGCCGCTTCTACAAATGGAGCTACAGCCTTTTCTCTGTCCTCGTTGTATTGACAAGCGTATGGCTCTGTGTATAATTCGATTCTGTCTGTTCCTGTTTTCTCGGCAGCTTGTATATTCTCCAAATCTGTACCTACGAATATTGAAGTGCGTATCCCATGCTCTTTGAATATGTCAACCAATTCACATAGCTTATCGTGATTCATCTTTATATCCCATCCTGCATTTGAGGTAATAGCATCGGGAGCATCGGGAACTAATGTAACCTGATTCGGTTTTGTTTTCAAAACCAAATCAACAAAGTCGTCAGAGGGATAACCTTCAATATTAAATTCAGTCTTTATTGTTGGCTTTAGATCGTATACGTCCTGGTATCGAATATGACGTTCGTCGGGACGGGGATGAACTGTAATCCCATCGGCACCAAATGCCTCGCAATCTAATGCTGCATTCACAACGTTAGGTGTATTACCTCCGCGTGCGTTACGTATCGTTGCTACCTTGTTAATGTTTACACTTAATTTCGTCATTGTATATTATTATTCATTACTTTTGTACTAATTGTATTGCAAATTTATAAGTATTTAGGGAATAAGCCGAATAATGTTAGCTAAAGATTTCATAACAAAAGATATTCCTGTGTTAAAAAGTTTTGATACGGTGGAATATGCCTTAAGTTTGATGGACGACTTTAAGTTGAGACATCTTCCTGTTGTCGATGATGGCGTTTTTATCGGACTTTTATCTGAACGCGAACTGATGTCCGTCCCTTCCTCTGATTCTAAGATAAATACTCAAGCATTATTTTCCCCTTCTATTACAGAACTTAGCCATTTGCACGAGGTTTTAGCCTTTATGGCACGCTATCAGCTTACTTTATTGCCAGTGGTTACTGTCGATGGACAATATTATGGTGCTATTATTCTTGAAAAGATGATGGAAGTGCTTGCCGATTTGTCCAATGCAGAAGCAGAAGGCAGTGTCATTGTATTGGAAGTCTCTCCTCAGGATTATTCTCTTACGGACATTGCCCGTATCGTTGAATCCAATAATGCACATATCCTGAACGTCTTTTCCTATTTGGATAAAGACACGGACAAACTGCAAATTACTTTGAAAATAGATATCGAAGATGCGTCTCCTGTGATACGTAGTTTTGAACGATTCAATTATTCTGTGTTGTTTCACTTTATGAATAAAGGAGTGGTAGACGAACTCTTGCAACAGCGTATGACCGAATTGTTACATTATATGAATATGTAGTATTAATCAATATACAATGAAAATAGGAATCTTCGGCAACGAATATCAGGCAGAGAAGCAAGACTTGCTTAACCGTTTGTTTAATAAATTGTCCTCGTTGAATGCGGAAACGTATGTTGATGGACGGTTTTACAAATATCTTACGGAGACGATAAATTTCAAACCAGAGATTAAAGGAGTAATCTCTGGAGATACATTCGATCTTGATGTTGCACTGAGTGTAGGGGGGGATGGTACGTTCCTGTACGCTGCCGAACGTGTGAACAAACAAAACATTCCTATTCTTGGTATTAACTCCGGACGCTTAGGATTCCTTGCTGATACTGCTTTTGTTGATATTGAAAAGACACTTGACGATTTGTTTAATAATAATTTTGTTGTTGAAGAACGTGCATTGTTGAAATTGACTACAGATGTCGGGGTTGAAGGTTATAATTATGCGTTGAATGAAATATCGGTATTGAAGCGTGATACTTCATCGATGATAACGATACATACCCAATTGAATGGCGAATATCTGACGTCCTATCTTGCTGACGGGTTGGTTATCGCCACACCTACCGGCTCGACTGCATACTCTATGAGTGTAAACGGTCCTATTATCGTTCCCGAATGTAATAACATCGTGCTTAGTCCTGTTGCTCCCCATTCTTTGAATGTTCGTCCGTTGGTTGTGCCGGACTCCTATACTATTAAATTGACAGTCGAAAGTCGCAGTAACTCCTTTCTTGTTGCCCTTGATGGTCGTTGGGAAGACTTTGACTCAGGGGTGGAACTAACCATCACCAAGGCAAACTACACAACAAAAGTCCTAAAGTACAATCATAAAACTTTCTATCAAACCCTACGAGAAAAACTAATGTGGGGCGCAGATGCCAGAAAGTAATTGTAGGACGAATTAATTGAATTGTTATTCCATTATTCTTTTACATAAGTGAATCTTTATATAATTAAGAACGTTGATTACTAAGTTCTAAATAATAATGCCCTCCCCGATAGCTTATTAATAGATCGGGATCATTTTTCAAAAGAGAACGTAAACGACTGAAACAGGTGTTTGTTTGATTGCCTATCATTTCCTTTTTATCCAATAAATCTAATACATCTTCTTTCGATAGGTGGTGGTTAGGGGCATTTAGGAGAGCCAAAAGCACTGTATATTCTTGTCTTTTACTAATATCCACAGCAACTTCATTATAAATTAATAGTCCGCTTGTTGTATCAACAAGATAATCTCCTAATTGGAATAGTCCATCTTCTAGTAATTCTATCTTTTTTCCGTTTATACTGACTCTTTTGCGCTTAGCATAGAATGTAAAGATATAGCCTCCCAAAGAGCATATTGCAACAAACAAACTTAAATAGAATAATGCGTCTGGACGCTGCAAAATTAAAGGAGTGGTTGGGCGAACAAATGCTTGTACTGCAACTTCTTGTTCAAGACCAAACACAAGCAGATCTGAATGTAGGGATACATTGTAAATTGTCATATCTGTATTGCTATGATGGTTTACTCCGTCTTTTTGGTCTTTATAAATCACGGCTGTTTCAGCCTTAAAGCCTGCATTTATTACATAGGAATAAAATAGGCTATCAAGAGTAGAGGTAGAGATTGGTTTTAACATACGTGATGCTGAATGATGGATTTGTCGATCATCTAAATAAACCTTTTCTCTTGTAACTTTCTCTGTATATGGGATAATTCGATCCTCTGTTTCGCTTCTAAAATGTACACCTGTTGTATCAGATTGTATCCCTGTATTTTCTATTTTTCTAAGATTTACTTCTGGACTTTTAACTCGTTTATATAGATCAATATCTACTACATCGTGAAAAATAGTTGTTATCTCTGACTTTGTTTCTGCTATTATATATGTATAACGCAAGACTATTATTGTGAAACTAAGAATAAGTACTAATGAAAATAGAGTTTTATTTCTCATTATTCTGGAGATTTGTTAGAGTTTTTTGTAAAGATAAAAAAGAACGTTGATTTAGTTCTTATCTGATTTTATGAAATTTTGTTTATGAGTTAAACGATATTGAGAGTATAAATCAATAATTATAGCTAACGGTTAGTTTGTTAGTTTAATTGTTAGCAAAAAATTTTGCAAAGAAGTGTTTGTATAGCTCATATTTGTAAAAAAATATCGATTGCTATGGTTACAATGGTTGCTGTAGCAGCAGCATGGAGTTATTCTTCAAATAATAATGATGTTGCATTGGCAGATTTAGCTTTGAGTAACGTTGAGGCTTTGGCTAGCGGAGAAGGTGGAACAGCTTGTTTTTATGAAGATCGTTATTGGAATTATGCTTGTGATCCACAATTTAAAGGAACTTATTGCCCTTGTGGCTGGTAATATATTGTAAAGAATCATGGGGCGATGCTTGACTTATAGAATTTTGTTTCTATAAAAAGGACGCTCCCATTATTCTTTAATGAATGATTTTATTGACACAATAAAATAAAAACAGATGAAAAAAAGAACTACCAGTATAGTCGGTTTAATTATGTTTTATATTCTTTTTTCTTGTGATAGCAAAAAAGAGAATTATGCTATGGTCTCTCAATTAGTAATGAACAAAGAAAAAGGCGTTAACTTTTTGATCAATGATTCTACTTATTTTGTCTTTCCTACTTTGTTCGCAATTGAAGATAATGATATGAAATACTTGTCTTTTTTAGCATATAGGACAAACAATATTTTATTCTACGATTTGAAGTCTGGAGAGTTCTTATTTCAGGTATCCTTAGATAAGGAGGGGGTTAACGGTGTTTTACAAGTCAATGGATATCATGTGAAAGACCTGAACAATATATATATAACAACTTTTCGAAAAGAAGGAATAGTCAAGGTCGATACTAGCGGTATAATCAGACAATATATTCCATATAAAGAGACTACGGATGGTTTTTTGGTACGCCCGACTTTTGCACCGAGTTCTTATCAATATACCACACCAGTATTTATTGATGATAAAATTTATATAACGCAATGGCCTTCCCGATATTCAGCGAAATCAAAAACACCATTATCTGTATATATTGACACCTTGAAGAATGAGATGGTTGGTCTTCCTTTTACACATACTTCCCCTTTATCTGATTCTGATTTCTTAGAATATAGAGGAAATGCTTTCAGTCGTGATTTTGATGGAAAGAACTTTGTTTACTCTTTTGATTATGACCATAACATTTATATCGCCAGTGAAGACCATAAGGAGATAAAAATCAGAGAGGCGAGAAGTCAGTATGTGTCAGAATTGAAGATGTCTAAGTATTCAGATCCTGTGTATGGGCATAAATTTCTATTGGAAACATTTAGTTATGGTAATATAGTCTACGATAAGTATCGTAATGTTTACTATAGAATAGTAAACCACGGTATAAATACTGATGCTTTTTCTAAAAAAGAAATAACAGAGATTTACCAAAGTGGCCACCCTCGATTTTCTATAATGATTCTTGATAATGATTTTAATATAATTGGTGAAACCTTATTTCCCGACTCTGTTTTTATCAATTATGTCATGTTTATTGATGAAGACGGTTTGTATATAAGCGATTCTCATATTCTAAATCCTGACTTTGATGAAAACAATCTGAGTTTTAAGTGTTTTAATTTGAAGGAACTCTAGAATTTAGAAAGCAGGTGCTTTTCCGAATTGAGATGCTCTAGATAGCCCCGCTTTTCTTAAATATAATATTATGAATAAACTTTCTTTGTTGTTATTTCTTGCTTTATTTGCCTGTACTCAACGGAAAGATAATCTAAATCAGACTGTTTTGTATATTGACTTTGATGTTACTGAGGAGAGTTATCTTGGGGCTGAAGATATTGAATGTCTGTTCATTCCTCTTGAAACAAAGGAAGAATGCTTGCTGTCGTACTCTTTTGAGGATGTTCAATTTTCGGATAGCAATATTTTTATTATCAATTTTCATAACAATAAAGCCAGAGTATTTGTTTTTGATCGTGATGGTAACTTTATTTCTCAAATAGGGCGACTAGGTGCAGGGCCTGGTGAATATCAACAGCCTTATAAACTATATATCAATAAAAAGAGTAATACAATTACTGTTGCTGACCGCCATCTAAACAAATTAATAAATTATGATTTAGAAAGCTATCAGTATATCTCGAGTCGTTCTATTCCGTTTAATTTTGGTAATTGTATATGGCTGTCTGACGAGCTTATTTTATGGTGTAATGATGGAGGAATAGATACAGGGAATCGTAAATGGTATTATGCTTGTATTACCAATGAGGAAATGGAAATCATATCTACTTTTTACGAAATGCCTATTTATGGTTATTGTGTAGGTTACACTTCTCTATATAAATACGGAGGTCACTGTTATGCTGGCTTGCCTTTCTCTCCTCTTATATATCAAATTGATTCGGAAAATGTAACTCCAGTTTTAAGTTTATCCTTTGGCAAACAAGAGTTGCCACCAAAGTCGCTCGTGGTAGATGAAAGAGAGGATAATATGGTATGGTTGAACAAAGTAATACAGTCTGATTATATTAATTCGTTTTGCGCCCGTGAAACAACAGAGCATATTGGTGTCTCTTTTTATGGAAGAACATTTCAACGACATTTGGGTTTTTATGATAAGAGGAATGGGACAACACATGCTTATACTGCAGACAAATTTATGAGGAACTTTAATCTGTATGGTGTGTATGATATCATTAACACATATAATGACTACTTTGTTGCACGAGTTGACCCCAAGATGTTGAAAAGATATATTCCTCAGCGAGAAGATTTGCGTCTAATTGCGGAGAGTAGAACAGAAGAAGATAATCCGGTGTTGTGTTTGTTTAAGTTTAAATAAGTTTCCTGATAAATAGTTTATAGTATGAGAATGATGTTTTTCTTCAATGCCTTTGTTGTACTATTCTGCATAGCATGTAATAAGGAGCAGCCGACATCTTATGCTGTTTCTTTACAAGAAAGTATATCTATTACTGGCGACATCTGGAAGGAAGGAACAGTTGTTTACACTGATTTGTATGTGACAGATCAATATTTCATATTTTCGGAGTATGAGAATAATACGACACTACAAATTTTTGATAAAAAGAATCCTACACACTATATAGGTTTTAAGGTTACTAATGAAAGAGGAAATATCAATTTTGTAAAAAGTAATACACGATATGTTTCCGAAAAAGATGATATCTGGATTGTAGAAAATAATCGGATTCTAGAACAATTAAGATTTCGAGGAGATTCGATTTCATCGGTTAACAGATTCTTACTACCAATGAATATGACACGAAGCACCAATTATAATTTTACTAAAGATGAAATGTATGGTGTTCCGATTAGAGGAAGTTTTTCTAAAACCTTTTATTTTTTTCATCCGGATTCTGGGTATTACTGGGTGGGAATGTATGGTATAAAGGATAAGTTGCAGTATAAGGATAACCCTTATGCTTTTTTATCCAATATATGCGTAAATGAAAAGCGTAACGCTGTGGCTTGTGCCTTTCTTTTCTTTAATCAGGTACAATTTTTTGATTTAAGAGGTAGGCTTATTAGAAGTGTAATAATTGGTGATGAAGATGTGATGCCTCTTAATTATATTGATGGTTCTTTAGACTATGAAAACAGCACGAAATGTATTATTGATATTTGTGCTACTGATAGGTATGTTTATTGCTTGTATGATGGCTCAAAGTCTTTTAATAACACTTCCCTGATATTTGTGTTCAATTGGGACGGTGAATATGTGAAGACCTATAATGTGGATAGGAAGTTAAAGAAGATTGCCGTTGATGAATCGAATATGATGCTAGTTTCTTTGGCATCAAATGATCAAAACGGTAGGGATGTTGTTTGCTATTCTATTAAATAGATTGGTGGATATAGTAAAATTATAAAACAAGGAATTTTTTTTAGAGGCAGCTCTTTAGTAATAAAATATATTATATTATGAAATCAAGTTATATTTCAGTTATGGTTCTTGTTCTTTTGTCCGCATGTAGTCCTTTTACCGAAAGAGAAGTAAATGATGGATTTCCCATAAGTATGAGATTGGAGCCACAAAAGATTAAAGTTAATGAAATACTAAAGCCTAATTTTCTTGTTGTTCTTGATGATTATTTGGTAATACAGCATGAATATGATTATAGTCAAGACTGCTTTTTTGTTTATACCCGAGATAAAATGGAGTTTTGTTATAGTTTTGGTAGACTTGGGAAAAGTGGAGTAAACAATGAATTTATTGCTCCTAGGCTTTTTCAGAATAATTCAGAGAATACATTAGCTGTGTTTGATCAATTTTCTAGAAAAATAAATTACTATCAAATAAATAAAAAAGAATTCAGTCTTGTAAGGCAGCAAGAAGTGAAGGATAACTCAAAACAGCCATTGCAAGAGATGTCATTTGTAAATGATTCAATAATTATATTTACGACATTTGAGTATGAACTTTGCAGTTATAATTTGTTGACTGCAAGTTTTATTGATAAATATAGATTTAATCTTGAACTTGAGAATGATCTCGGTCATCAAAAGAAAGCGTTTCATTTTTGTAATGATGAAAGGCGAATTATTGTTGGATTTAATTTATTTAACGAAATAAAAATAGGAAAACTTAATTCTGATTTTACTTTTTCATTTGATGACAAAAAAGTTAGAAATGAACGTCTAATGGAAAGACAGGAAGATTTTTATGACAACATTCTATACTACATGTTTTTATCGGCGTCAAAGGATTATGTTTATGCACAATATATGGGAGTTCCATTCTTGGATTTACAACCAATTCCGTTAAATTTCAAGCCTCGAAATTTTAATTGGTTGTTAGAAGTCTATGATTGGAATAAAAACAAGGTGGCTATTATCGATTTTGATCAAAACCTTTTACGTTGTATTATTGATGAGCAAAAGAGGTGTATTTATGCTTGGGATCCATTAGAAGACTTTGAATACCTTTATATATATGATCTTTCTGATATATTAAAATGAACTATTGAGAAGGAGATTTTACTGATGGAGATAGGTTCTCATTATTAAATAGAGGCGATATGAAAAAGAAAATATTATCGATTGCTATGGTTGCTGCTGCTGCAGTGTGGAGTTATTCTTCAAATAATAATGATGTAGCATTGGCTGACTTAGCTTTAAGTAATGTTGAGGCTTTGGCTAGTGGAGAAGGTGGAGGAAGTAGTTGTTTTTATAATGATACTCAATATTGGAATTATTGTAATATGTATACTTCTGGCATTTATTGTCCTTGTGGTTGGTAATTTGTTATAAGAGATATATAATAAGGATTGCAATACTAATTTTATAAAAAATCTTATGAATAGACTCTTTTGTTTTTTATTTGTTATAACTTGTTGGAGTTGTACTCAATATTCCCAAACGGAGAAATATCAAAAAAAACGTAATAATGTTTTGAATGTACGAGATAAGGTAAAGGAGATTCTGATAGAAGATGTCTTTATTAGTAATATCTCATATCCATACATTATTGGGAGATATTTTATCGTCCGAGATTATAATTCACATGACAAGCTTGTACACATCTTTGATAAAAATGAATTTAATTATATAACGAGTATTGCACAAAGAGGAGAAGGTCCTGGAGAAATCCTTAATATAGGATATATTGCGACGGATGAGGCGAATCGCAGGTTCTATGTCTCAGATTGGGGCAAACAAAAAATATTCAGTTATGACCTAGACAGTATCTTGAATCCGTTATATATACCGGAGGTGAAGATGGAAACGAATGTGGGGAGATTTCCATTGGAATATCTATATATAAACGACACATTATGCATTGGTTCTGTTGTGGAGCCTATCGGAAATTCAGATTATAAACAACTTGTTGCTAAATGGAATATGGCTACAGGAGAAATAAAACCAATGATATATGAACATCCTGAAATAGAAAAAAAACGTATTTCTTTTGCAGTCTCTGCCAAATACGGTGTCTATGTCGAATGTTATTCTCACCATGATTTGATGACTCTTTGCTCTCTTGATGGAGAATTAAAGTATAATATATACGGAAAAAAATGGAATAATAGAAAAACAAATGCTGTGAGCTTTTATGGGGATGTAATGTTTTGCAATGATAAAATTGTCGCAATTTATTCCCCTGGGGAAGATCGTTTTGGTGAAAGAGGACTAGGGAGTAAGGTCAATCATCCAACAAAGGTTGTCATCTTTGATATAGAAGGTAATTACCTTAAGACTCTAGATATAGGATATTCAATAGTGAATTTCTGTTATGATAAAGAAAATAATAGAATAATTATTCATTTTGATGATGATATACAATTTGGATATTTAGACTTAGACGGAGTTATATAAAGATTTTAATATAATCTATGAAAACTGTTTCCAGATTCTAATTTTATCAATTATGTTATGTTTGTAGATGAATGGTTTGCATAGAAGCAATTCTGTTTTGCAGGGTTTGTGATGTGCGTGTTCAGGGAATTTGGATCATTGTTAATCTCAGTAAAATTAAATAAATATGAAAAACCTATCATGTATTATTCTTATTGTCTTTCTTCTGATTTCTTGTGATGAAAAAACGTCTAAGGAAGTAGTGAGAGTTTCATCTGAGGTAACAATTATTGATAATGACCTTGAGACTATCATGCCCGGAGCTTTGCTTCTTACGGAGAACTATCTTCTTTGGACTGACCCCATAAACTCAGAAAGATTAGTGCATGTTTTGGATAGGAATACAGGACAGGAATGTGGGCAGATGGTATCTGTAGGACAAGGTCCGCAAGAGTTTATTTCTCCAAATGTTGCAATATTACCCAATGATAGACTGTACGTTTTTGATCTTAACTCAGAGAAAGTAGGTCTTTTTTCTATTGCAGATGCTGTGAAAGGTGACAAATCATTTTTGATGGCAGAAATGGAAGTAAAAGGAGATATTACTAGATTACTATCTACTTCAGAGGAAGAATTTATTACTTTTTCGCCATCGGCTTCTGAGCCTTTTACGATAACGAAAAATGATAAAACGGATTCTTTTGGGAAATTACCATTTGAAAATGTTGTACATGGATACAATCATTTTCAAGGACAAATAGCATACAATCCTCAAAAGGGATACTTAGTTTATACCACTTTTAAGTTTCCTTATCTTGCCATTTATCAAAAAGAAAAAAACTCGTTTAAGAAACATAAAGAGCTTTGTTTCTCTGATGACTATGATATACGGAATGGAGTGTTTATATATAATGGAGAAAGGCGGGGAGCGATTGAACTGGCTCTAACCGCAGATTATATTGTTACATTGGAGAGAGACCGTAAATTCGATGATACTACTGACGAGTCCAAAACAGGACGAGATTTTACGAAGCTGCCTCAAACCGTCTTTTTATATAACTATGACTTACAATTAGAGAAAATAGTTAACCTTGGTATGCCAATTCTGCGATTAGCCGCAGATACTTCGAATAATACTCTATATGCGATTGTTGTAAATCCGGATTTTATGATAGTGAAATGCGAGTTATAAGAAATACGATATTGTTGATGGGAGTTTTTCTTTTAGGGTGTGGGGAAAAGCCTTTAGAACCTTTGTTGAGTGATCTCAATATGAGGGATTATATCAGTGAGACATCTGTGACGCTTTCTGATTTTTTCGGAAAACATGAGGTCATTATCTTAGAAGACTCTCCGGTATTTTATTCTTATCCTGTTCTTTCGATCTTGAAGCGAAACGGTTTTTTCTTTGCAACTAATAGGCAGTATTGTGTGCAGTATGATAGAAATGGTAGGATTGTCAAAACACTTGAGTTCTCTGATTTTGTGGGAGGAAATATTCTTGAGAGAGATGTGTATTTTATTGATGGGGAGTTTCAAATTTGGCTTTGTGTAGATGGTAATAAAATTGTTATATTGTCTTTTCAGACAGGCGAGATTATCTCTCAGATACCGATAAGTATGCCTTTTCGACATTTCAGAAGGATTTCAGAAGATACTATTTTGTTAGGGCTTGACGGAGCAAGTCATTACTTAGCAAGCTGTGACTCAAAAGGAGAAATTAAAGAATATGGATTGCCTAATATAATAGGAGACTTTACTTACACTTTTCCTCGTTTTAATGATCTATATGTCTTAAATATCTGTTCTGCAGATGCTGTATTTTATGATAAAGAGTCAGGAACATTTAAGGATATTCTGTTGGTTCCTAATGAACCCAATATAAACACGATGGAAAAGCAAGCAGAGTTTGTAAAAGAACATGGAATCGCAAATGGCTTTAATCGTGCAGCTAGAAGGTTTCACAGTATTATATATGCTGCAAAACCTGGAAACACAACAATTGTCACTTTTTCAAGGAAAAGGCATTATTTTGGATTGAAAAGGGAAAATCAGCCATATAAAATGATTGAAATTTCTTCAGATAAACCTCTTTCTATAAAAAATGATGTTTTCCCTGTTAAAAAAGAAGACTTAAGGATGCAATTAAGGAACCACCTTATATATACAGATAGTGAAGACTCTATTTTACTGTATTTTATTTCAGATAGAAGTGTCAAGCCATATACTGTAGCGATTGTTGAAATAATTGATTAAATAAAATATGAATTCAACTAATAAAAACAACATGATTATGATTAGACAACATTTATTATTCTATTGCTTGGTTTTTTGTTTGTTCGCTTGTAATGAGCAGGTTAAAGAGCAGGGCGTTAACGAAATTAAGGTAGCAATACGTAATTCGGAACTGAAGACATCTGAATTGTTTACAGCAGCAATACCTATTCGACTTGAGACAAAGGAAGAGTCTTTACTTCGAGATATTTCAAAGGCATATCTTTCTGAAAATTATCTTTTTATTAAGAGTGGTCATGCTTTGTTTCTTTTCGACAGAAAAGGGGCTTTTATTCGTAAAATCGAAAAACAGGGTAGTGGTCCAACAGAATATAATAGGCTCTCTGATTTTGATATTAATGAAAGAAATAAAGAAATATATATACTGGATAAGGGACTACAGAAAATATTGGTCTATGGTTTTGATGGGGAATACAAGAGAGAGAATACAATTGGCATCGAAGCGGTGAAAATTCTCAATTTGGATGATAATACAAACTATACTTATAGTGGAAACGAGGAAAGTTCCAATAATAGGCATAAGATAAATATATATTCAGGGTCGGAGATAAATCATTATTTTAATCCGATAGATGAGAGAAAAAAGGGATATCTACATGTTAATAGTAGTCAGAACTTTTATTGTAATGAGAATGGGGATATCTTGTTTTTTGAAGCATTTAATGATACAATATACAATCTATCGGAGCAGATGCTCTCTCCTAAATATGTTATAAACTATGAGAAAGGAGCTCCTGACTCTTTCTTTGATCGAAGCTTTGCAAACATAATGGAGTTTTTTATGGAGTACAATAAACAGGGGTATACGAATTCGACATACAATGTGTTTGAAAATGGTGAAAATGTATATTTTTCATGCTTTCATGGTGGTGTTAAGTATTTTAACAGTTATCAAAAAGCGACAGACATTTGCTTTTCATACAATAGGATAAATGATGATATACTATTTGAAGAGCTTGAAGTTCCATTCTCAGACGACTTTTTTGAATTTTGGACAAATAGGAATAGTGAAATAATATATTTTATTACTGCGGAATGGGCAAAGGACAATATTGATAAGATAAGAGATTCTGAATTTAGAAAAGTGGTGGCTGAACTGGAAGAGGATAGTAACCCTATAGCTGTTTTTTGTAGTCAGAAGTGAGAATTTTGCGAATTGGACTTGAAGGGCGTTTCCTGAGAATAATTAGTTAAATTACATTATGATGCTTTTGTAATGACTATATTTGGCTTAATAATGTTGACTTTTTAATATTAAAACCATGAAATACTACTACCTATTATTACTATCTGCTTTTATTGGGTTTGTTGCTTGCTCTAATGAAAAGAAAGTGGATGAAAGAAGTCGGTCTGTTGAAACGGTTTTGCCTGATGCTAGAAATGAGGTAACTGTGTCTACTCTACAAAGTACTGACTTTAATCATGAGCTAATCAGTAATGGGAAACTTTCTGCCCGACGTTATGTGGACTTGTACTTTGAGTCGGCAGAACCAATCGCTTCTATCTTTGTAAAGAACGGTGACAGGGTAGTTAAAGGACAAAAACTTGCTGAACTATCAACCTTCCGCTTGCAAAACAAACGTCAGCAAGCTAACGATGCTTTAGAATCGGCTCGTCTGAGTTTTCAGGATGTTCTAATAGGTCAGGGTTATGCCTTGGAGGACTCAGCTAAGGTTCCTGATGATATAATTCGATTAGCAGGTGTCAAAAGCGGATATAATCAAGCACTATCCCAATATGAATTGGCACAATTTGAAGAACAAAACGCAATACTGATAGCTCCTTTTAGTGGTGTAGTAGCAAACTTATTTGCAAAGGACTTTAATATTGCTTCTATAAGCGAAGCCTTTTGTACAATCATTGATATGGGAAGTCTGGAGGCTTCATTTACAGTTCTGGAAAGTGAACTATCCCTGATTAAGCAAGGAGATAAGGTTGAGATTACACCTTTTGCATTAAGCGATATAAAGGTAGAAAGTCGTATCACAGAGATAAACCCAATTGTTAGTGCAGAGGGAATGGTGCAGGTGCGAGCAGCTGTTAATAACAATGGTAAATTATTTGAGGGAATGAATGTGCGTGTCAGCGTGCATCGTTCTGTTGAGAAGCAATTTGTAATACCTAAAAGTGCACTTGTACTTCGTTCTGCCAAGCCGGTAGTATTTACATTGGTAGACGGAAAAGCATATTGGAATTATGTAAAGATAGGTTTGGAAAATGCTGATTACTATACAATCACAGAAGGCTTGAAGGAATCTGATATAGTGATTACAAGCGGTAATATTAATTTGGCTCATGAAGCACCTGTTACAGTAATCGCTAACGACTAATTATCTTATTATGGTTAGATTCTTACTTCAACGACCTATCGCAGTGATAATGGCGTTTACTGCTTGTTTTATACTTGGACTTGTTTCATACTTTACAATACCAGTGTCCCTATTGCCCGATATCGCAATACCGGAAATAACCATACAAGTATCTGGTGTAAACACTTCTGCTCGGGAGTTGGAAAATACAGTTGTAAAGCCAATCCGTCAGCAGTTAATGCAGATAAGCAAACTGCGTGACATACAAAGTGAGACGCGTGATGGCTCCGGTGTAATAAGATTGGACTTTGCCTTCGGAACAAATACTGATTTGGCGTTTATAGAAGTAAACGAGAAGATCGATGCGGCAATGAGTTATCTGCCACGTGAGATTGACCGCCCACGTGTTATCAAAGCAAGTGCAACGGATATCCCGGTCTTCTGCATTAATCTGACCTTAAAAAACGATAACGCATACAAGAGTACAAACGAACAGGCATTTCTTGATCTGTGCGAGTTTGCAGAATCCGTAATAAAAAGGCGTATTGAGCAATTACCTGAAGTCGCGATGGTTGATATAACCGGTGTTATGAGGCGACAAGTACAGATTATTCCTGATCAGAATATGCTTAAAATGACAGGACTGACGCTTAATGATATCGAGTTCGCACTTGAATCAAACAATATAGAACCTGGTAGTATGACCGTCCGTGATGGTTATTACGAATACAATATTAAATTCTCCACCTTATTGCGTACGATAGATGATGTCAGAGATATTTATCTGCGCAAGGATGAGCGTATATTTCAACTTAAAGACTTAGCTACAATTCAGATTACTCCTCAGCGTGAGGTAGGCACGTCTATGGCAGGAGGAAAACAAGCAGTAACACTTGCAATAATTAAGCAAGCAGATGAGAATATGGCAAACATGAAAGAAACGCTGTTGGAAGTGACGCAATACTTCTCTGCTGTTTATCCTGATATCGAATTTAATATAAGCCGTAATCAGACAGAATTACTTGATTATACTATTTCAAACTTACAGCAGAATCTCTCTCTTGGCTTCCTCTTCATCTGCCTCACAGCTATTCTTTTTCTTGGGGATGTTAAGAGCCCGTTTGTTATAGGATTGACAATGTTTACCAGTATCGTTACGAGTTTGACATTCTTCTATCTCTTTAATATGTCTTTGAACATTATCTCCTTATCAGGATTAATTCTTGCATTAGGGATGATGGTTGATAGTTCGATTGTTGTGACAGAGAATATCTCGCAGTTTCGAGCCAGGGGATATAGTTTGGAGGATGCTTGTGATAAGGGTACATCAGAAGTAATTGCTCCAATGTTAAGTTCTACCCTTACTACTATTGCGGTATTTGTACCTTTGGTATTTATGAGTGGCATTGCCGGAGCGATATTTTATGATCAGGCATTTGCCGTTACGGTTGGTATTTTCGTTTCATATTTTACAGGTATTATGCTCCTTCCTGTGATGTATAAACTTGTTTATAGTTTGCCGGAAAGCAAGAACGGATTCTTTGGTCGTACTTTCCGTAATCCCGTAAATGATCAATTCTTATATAGTGTATATGACAAAGGTGTTGATTGGGTTTTTCGTCATAAGAAAACGGCAATAACATTGTTGGTAATAACAATACCTGTTTGTGTTTTCCTTTTTCAGGTAATGCCTAAGAGCCGTATGCCGGAGATTCCACAGAATGAATTATTATCACATATTGAATGGAACGAGAATATTCATGTTGAAGAAAATCGTACGCGTGTAAATAATCTAACAGAACATATCTCATCTTATCTAACAGAACACACAGCTTATATCGGTCAGCAGCAGTTCTTATTGAATAGAGAAAAGGAGTTGTCTGCTTCGGAAACAGAAGTATATATTAAAACAGAATCCCCTTCAGATATTCCCAATGTGCAACAAGAGATAACCGAATGGCTGACTAAGAACCATCCGATGGCAGTTTATTCATTTGCTCCGCCGACAACTATTTTTGAGAGATTGTTTGTAACAGGAGAGGCTGATATTGTTGCAGAGTACTACGCTCGTAATAAATCGTTAACCCCTGAAGCACCCGAGTTGCAACAAATTATGGCTGTTCTGGAAAGAGAAACATCCTATACACCTACCGGATTAGCATTTGAGAAGCAGTTAAATCTATCTATTGATCGTCAAAAATTACTTCTTTATCAGATCGACTATAATGATGTTTATCGTATACTCAAAACCGCATTCAAAGAGAATGAGATTGCAACACTACGCTCTTATCAACAGTATCTGCCAATATCTTTATCAGGAAATGAACAGACTGTAAATGAGATTCTGAATAATACGTTAGTGCAAACTATGGCAACCGCTGGCAAGGAAAAGAACAACATACCTTTATCTACAATAGTTAGAACAACACACGGTGAGGATTTGAAATCAATAACCGCAGGAAAGAAGGGCGAATTTGTTCCATTTAGTTTCTTTGATATAGGAAATGGTAATAAATTGATTAACGATATAAGAGAGGCTTCATCTTCGCAGATACAAACGGAAAGGAGAGGGATTGTTTCTATCCTTGACGAATGGGAAGTAGATTTCTCAGGTAGCTTTTTCTCCAATCAGAAGATGTTATCAGAATTGGTGGTTATTCTTCTGATCTCAATTATGCTAATGTATTTTATCCTCGCAGCTCAGTTTGAAAGTTTCAAACAGCCATTAATTGTATTAATCGAACTGCCGATAGATGTTGCCGGAGCATTAATTCTTTTATGGCTTTGCGGGCATACACTTAATCTGATGAGTGCTATTGGTATCGTTGTTACTTGTGGTATAATCATTAACGACTCTATTCTGAAAATCGATCTTATAAATGAATTGCGTATTAGTGGAATGCCGCTTTTGGAAGCAATACACGAAGGAGGTCGCAGGCGTTTACGCCCTATTATTATGACATCACTTACAAGTGTTTTCGGAATGTTGCCTCTGCTTTTCTCATTTGATATAGGTAGTGAATTACAGAAACCCTTAGCAATAGCGATGATTTCTGCGATGTTTATTGGTACAGCAGTAAGTCTTTTTGTTGTGCCATTAATATATTGGTTTATTTATCGTAAGGAAGAATCTGCATTAAAACAAGAGTTATGAAAGGATTGAAAATAATAGTGGTACTGTTGCTAATTACTGTTTGCAACATACAGGCTCAACAAATTACACTGTCATTGGATCGCGTGATTGATATTGCTGCTGATAGTTCGCTTGAATCTTTCAGAAGCAAAAATGTATATATGTCCGGTTATTGGGAGTTTCGCTCTTATAGAGCAGAGCGTTTACCCAGTCTGACAATGGATATCACACCTGCTCGTTATTATCGGGATATCGTACAACGCTATGACTCAGAGAACGACATAGATGTGTATCGTCCGCAACAGTCATACTTTGCAAGTGGAGGTTTTGCCGTTAAACAAAATTTCGATTTATTGGGTGGTAGCTTCTTTGCTAATTCCGACCTAAGTTATCTTCGTAATTTTGGTACAATAAATCAGAACCAGTATTCTTCTATTCCAATACGTGTTGGTTACTCACAAGATTTATTAGGCTATAACCGATTTAAATGGGAACGAAGAATCGAGCCTCTTAAATACGAGATGGCTAAGAAAGAGCTACTGTTTAATCTGGAGAAGATCAATGAACAAGCGACCTCCAATTTCTTTGCGTTAGCGATGGCACAGGCTGAATATGACTTGGCAAAGAAGAATGTATCATCAACTGATACACTTTATCAAATGGGGCAGCAGCGACATAAGATTGCATCAATCAGTCAGGCGGACTTGCTTACACTAAAATTAGATGCGGTAAATGCACGTAATACCTTACAGAATGCTGATATAGCATTAAAACGTGCGATGTTCGCTTTGGCTTCTTTCTTGAACTTAGACCAACATACACAAATACGTTTATTATTACCCAATAGACCGTCTCAGATGAATATATCCGCAGAAAAGGCTTTGGCATTGGCTCGTGAGAATAACCCGCAATTTCTGGAATTACGCAAACAGATTTTAGAGGCAGAACAATCTGTTGATAGGACAAAGAAGGAGTCGCTGTTTAATGCGTCAATTAATGCCAGTTTAGGATTCAATCAGATGGCTTACAGTTTCCATGATGTTTACCGAAATCCGATGAGGCAGGATGTTTTTTCTGTATCCGTATCAATTCCTCTTTTGGATTGGGGGGTACGAAAAGGAAGGTATAATATGGCGAAAAACAATCTGAACGTAATACAAATATCATCTCAGCAAACAGAACTGACCATCGAAGAAGATGTTATTATGACGGTTAGTGACTTTAATATCCAACAAGATATGATTGTAAGTGCAGAGGAAGCCCTTGATTTAGCAGTTATGGCTTATACAGAAACAAGACAGCGGTTTATAATAGGGAGTGCTGACATAAACAGCCTGACTCTTTCTCTCAATCGTCAACAAGAAGCGCAACGTAATTATATAACTGCCTTACAAAACTATTGGCTGAGTTATTTCAAAATACGAAGACTGACCCTGTTTGATTTTGCGGCAGGTCTGTCATTAAGCAGTTCTTTCGATTTCAGTCACGGACTATGATTCTATGAGTGAGAAAGCTAAAATATCATCCTTTACGCTGATTGTTACCTTTGTTTGCATAGCATTAGCTGGAATAGCTTTTTTTCCATTGTTACCAATCAAACTGTCTCCTTCACGTATGTTGCCGCGATTGTCGGTAAGCTACGATATGCCGAATCATTCAGCTCGGGTTATCGAACTTGAAGTTACCTCAAAATTAGAGGCAATGTTGACTCGTATAAAGGGAGTCAAAAGCATGAATTCGACAAGTGGTAATGGTTGGGGGCGTATTATTATTGAACTGGATAAACATACCGATGTAGACGCTGCTCGCTTTGAAGCATCTACAATCGTGCGCCAAACCTGGCCACAATTACCTCGTGAAGTAAGCTATCCTGTGATTCAAATGAGTCAGCCGGATGATAAGGAAGCGCAGCCGTTTATGACATATACAATTAATGCTGCTTCCACACCTATATTTATTCAGCGTTATGCAGAAGACCAGATAAAACCCAAATTAGCAGCTATACCCGGTATTTACCAAATAGAGATTAGTGGTGCGACACCGATGGAATGGCGGCTTGAATATGACAATAATCAATTAGTTCTTCTTGGTATAAGAGTTCAGGATATACAAACCGCTATACAAACATTCTATACTAAAGAGTTTCTTGGAACAGGAAATTTACAATTAGAAGACAATGGTATTTCTCGATGGATACGGTTAGCCTTAGTCCCTGAGGCAGGAGACGAAATGTTTAATCCTTCACTTATCACAGTCGCAAATAAAGAGGGAAAACTAATAAATTTGGATCAATTAGTTAAAGTCACTCGTCAGGAAGAATCGCCCCAACGTTATTACCGTATAAACGGACTAAACTCAATCTATCTTTCTATTAAAGCAGAAGAATCCGCAAACCAGTTGCAGTTGGCTAAACTGGTAAAGGAAGAAATGCGAGAGATAAATCAAAGTCTACCGGTGGGTTATGAAGTTTACACAAGCTATGATGCGACAGAATATATACAGACAGAATTAGATAAAATCTACTTACGTACAGGACTAACAATACTAATCCTGTTACTTTTTGTGCTGCTCATTACGCGCAATCTCCGTTATCTGTTTTTAATAATTGTCAGTTTAACAGTCAATCTTTGTATTGCAGTGATATTCTTCTATCTGTTTAAATTAGAGATGCAACTCTACTCGTTGGCAGGTATTACAATTTCTTTGAGTCTGGTAATAGACAATACAATTGTTATGGCAGACCATATCCGCAATCGACATAATCGTGGAGCATCTCTTGCCATTGTAACGGCAACCGTTACGACGATAGGGGCATTGTCGGTAATCTTTTTCCTGAATGAGGAGATTCGATTGGATTTACAGGATTTTGCTGCGGTGGTGATTATAAATCTTGCAGTTTCGCTATTTATCGCTTTATTCTTTGTGCCTGCGTTGATCGAACGCTTAGGATTGGAACATCAGAAGGTTTCTATGCACTCTCGGTTATGGTTGCGCCGTGCCAGAGTTTCTTTTGTGCGATATTATGAATGGCAGATTGCCTTTTTTTGCCGATGGCGTAAGACTGCTTGTTTTCTCTTACTGCTCGCTTTTGGCTTGCCTATATTCCTCTTACCAGATAAAATAGAATATGACATCAAGACAGAATACTCTTCAACAGACTCTACTTTAATTGAGAATTATAACAAGGTCTTTAGCAGTTCAACATATAAAGAAGACATTAAGCCGGTATTAAGTAAGGCTTTGGGAGGAACCTTGCGCCTTTTTATTGAGAAAGTATATAGCGGAAGCTATTTTACTCGCAACGATGAAGTGGTCTTATATGTTAATGCTAATATGCCAAATGGAACAACGATTGCTCAAATGGATCACTTAATCTCTCGAATGGAAACTTTTCTTAGTACATTCTCCGAGATTCGTCAATTTCAAACGAATATCTACAATGCCAGACAGGCAAATATCCGTATTTATTTCACCAAAGAAAGCGAACAGAGTGGATTCCCTTATACACTGAAAAGTAATATCATTAGTAAAGCATTGGACTTGGGAGGCGGAAGCTGGGGTGTTTATGGACTGCAAGATCAAGGATTCAGTAACGATGTAAGGGAAAATGCCGGCTCGTTTCGGATTGTGATGTATGGCTATAATTATGATGAACTTTATGCCTATGCAGAAAAGCTGAAAGAGGAATTACTTACTTTTCAACGCATAAAAGATGTATTAATAAATTCGGAGTTCTCCTGGTGGAAGGATGATTATAGTGAGTTCTTCTTTGACTTGAATAAAAGACGATTGGCAGAGTCAAATCTGTTACCTGTTGACTTCTTCACATCATTTAGTCCTGTGTTTTATCGTGATTTATATGTTGGCTCAATAATAGTAGACAAAGAAGTAGAAAGATTAAAGCTATACTCACTGCAATCAGAAGCTTTTGATACCTGGAGTATGCAATATGTACCACAGGCTATTAATAATGTTCCTTATAAATTATCCGACTTTGCTTCAGTCGAAAAAGGACTTTCTCCGCAACAAGTTGCTAAAGTAGATCAACAATATAGGTTATGTCTGCAATATGAATACATCGGGGCTAATAGCCAAGGTGTGAGAATACAAGAACGGATTTTAGAAGAATTCAATTTGGGGTTACCTATGGGGTATACGGCAGAAGTAAGTGAGCAAACTTGGAGTTGGGGTAAGAAGGATAACAAACAATATATGCTATTGGCATTAATCATTGTAATTATCTTCTTTACAACGAGTGTGCTATTCAATTCTCTTCGTCAACCTTTAGCTGTGATATTTGTGATACCAGTATCTTATATCGGTGTTTTTCTTACATTCTATTGGTTTAAGTTGAACTTTGACCAAGGAGGATTTGCCTCGTTTATTCTGTTATGTGGGGTAACGGTTAATGCCAGTATTTATATATTGAACGAGTTTAACCAAATACGAGAATATAACCCTCGAATCCATCCACATCGCGCTTATCTAAGAGCTTGGAATGCGAAGATTACACCAATTTTCCTAACGGTAGTATCTACAATATTAGGATTTATTCCTTTTATGGTAGGAACGAATAAAGAAGCGTTTTGGTTTCCGTTGGCGGTCGGAACAATCGGTGGCCTGATTATGTCTTTAGTCGGTATATTCTTTTTTCTCCCTGTATTCTCTCTCCCTAAGAAGAACAAATCGGAACAATAATAAAACTATTGGTGGAAATGCTTTTTTTATAATTGCGGCTATGATTTACTTTCTATCCCCAGAAGTTGAAGAAGTGGTGGACGGGGCCGCAGCCGTTGCCAATTTTGTACTCAGAGCCTTTTATTATTGCTTCGTTGATGTATGCTTTTGCTTTTCCTATTGCTTCGTTGAGTGGTAGGTCGTGAGCGAGGAAGGAGGCTATTGCTGACGAAAGTGTGCAACCTGTGCCATGTGTGTTGCGTGTTGTGATACGGTCGGATTCTAATTGTAGGATTTCGTCGGTCTCAGCATTGTAGAACACGTCTATTAGCTTGTCATCGGATAGATGTCCTGCTTTTAACATCACAGAAACTGTTCCGTTGCATGACAATCGTTTGACTACTTTGGGTAGGTCTTCCTGGCTGTTTATCTTTTCGCCTAACAAAATCTCTGCTTCGGGAATATTGGGGGTTATCACTTTGGCGAAGGGTATCATATCGTTCTTTAGAGTATTGATAGCTTCGTCTTGCACAAGTTTATCACCTGATGTGGCAACCATTACAGGGTCTACCACGATGTTGCGAATCGGGTAGGAGGCAAGCGTTTCTTTTACTGCAAGTATTAGCTCGGAAGAGTGAAGCATGCCAATCTTTATGGCATCTGCACCTATATCGTCCAGCACGGATTTGATTTGTCCTTGTACGAAAGCGACAGGGATAGGATGTACGCCTGTTACGCCTACGGTGTTTTCGTCGACTACTGCTGTGATTGCTGATGTGCCGAAGCATCCGCATGCCGACATTGTTTTAAGGTCAGCCTGTATGCCTGCTCCTCCGCTTGGGTCGCTGCCGGCTATGGTTAGTACGCGTTTGTATTCTTTATTCATAATTAGTTACTTATTATATTTTCCATTCTTCCAATCTCCATGCACTGTCCCAGAACATCCATTCCATCTTGCTGCAATAAACGAATGCTTCGGTCATGACATTGCGCTGTTCCTCAGTGCAGGTTTCCGCTACTTCGTTGCAGATGGCTATTGCCGTTTCGACAGATTTAGCAAATGCCTCGCCGCCATACGTATCAATCCATGCCTGATAAGGATTGTCGCCCTTATTCTGGTTTGCTAAGATGTAATTGCCTACCTCCTGATATATCCAGAAGCAAGGTAATACCGCTGCCAATGCCACTTCAACAGGATGTTGAGCAAGATATTTATGTAGCAATGATGTGTAAAGCAGACACGAAGGAGATTGCTCGACGCGTCCTTTTATTGGTGATTGCTTTAGGTATGACTCATGTAAAATACGTTCTACAGCTACTGTTTCCACAGCAAAGCCTGTGAATGCCGTGATATGCTCAGGTTTGCTTAGTCGGGAAGCTATCCCGCTCATAATCTTGCCGTATTCGTATAGGTATAGCGCATCCTGATGTAGGTAAAAAAGGAATTGCTCCTGCTTTAATGTGCCATCGATTAGTCCGCCGATAAAGGGCAATTTTGTTATCTCTTCGTAGATTGGTTCGATACTTTTCCACGCTTGTTCGCTCCAGATTGTTTTCATATTCTATTTAGATAAGTTGTTTAAGTTCTTGCGCGGCTTGCTTTGGGTTAGCTGCCGACATGATGGCTGAGACTACCGCTATGCCATTTGCTCCAGCTTTCATTATCTCTGCTGTATTTGTTAAATTGATACCACCGATTGCAACGCTTGGATGCTTGCTTATCGCCATAACTTCCCTCACACCATTAAGTCCGAAAGGCGTTGCTGTGTTCGTCTTAGTCGGCGTACCGAATACGGGTGAGATTCCGATGTAATCAACATCAAGGTTATTTGCTTCAACCGCATCTTCCATGCTTTCTACCGACAAACCGATTATGCGGTCTTTGCCTAATAGTTTGCGAGCGATGGAGTAGGGCATATCACTTTGTCCGATGTGCAATCCTTCGGCATCACAAGCAAGCGCAATATCAAGTCTGTCATTGATGATAAGTGGCACATCATAAGGGCGAAGTATGTCCTTTAATCGGACGGCGAGTTGGTAGAACTCTCGTGTGGTACAATCTTTTTCCCGAAGCTGTACCATTGTTACGCCTCCCTGAACGCTCGCCTCGACTATCTCTTCGATACTTCTGCCAAGAGAAAGAGTGCGGTCGGTCACTAAGTATAAGCCTAAATCAAACTTCATACTATTCGCAATGTTTTTTCCAGTTCCTTGTCTGAAAGGTTATATAATTCATCGAGGAAAAGCGTTTGCAGAGAGCCATTGCCACGAGCGTTTGCAGCTGCCCGTTCTCCGGAAACTCCCATCACCGCCATAGCATGAGTCGCTGCTTGCATAGTGTCTTTATTTATAGCAGCAAAGGCAGCGACTATTGCAGTTGCAGTACATCCCATGCCTGTTACACGTGCCATCATAGTATTGCCGTTGAAGACAGTTTTTGTATTTGTGCCATCTGTTATGTAGTCAGTCTCTCCGCTGATTACTACTACTGCACCGCTTTGCTTAGCTAATAGCTTTGCTGACTCTAATGCTGCATCCGACGAATCACGACTGTCAACACCCTTTGTCTGCGTTGTACTATCATTCACCAATGCCATTATCTCCGAAGCATTGCCGCGAATGATTGTAGGACGGCATTTCTCGATAAGCAAAGTACTTACCTCTGTGCGATATTTCGTAGCTCCTGCACCAACAGGGTCAAGCACAATAGGAATTCCCTTCTCTTGTGCTATACTTCCTGCAAGCAACATCGACTCTACCCAGTTCTTGTCTAACGTTCCAATGTTCAAGACCAATGCCGAAGCAATTCCAACCATGTCTTTGATTTCATCTACAGAGTGAGCCATAACAGGCGATGCACCAATAGCAAGCAGTGCATTTGCAGTATTATTCATCACCACATAGTTTGTGATGTTATGAATGACCGGAGATTGCTCTCGCACACTATTTAAATCCCTTTTAAGTTTCTCTATTGTTATCATATTTGTTATAAACTAAGAAAGCCGTTTCGTAAATCATATACGAAACGGCTTTATAAATGATATATATTATTATCTATTTTGATTCCCGTTTCCCTCCGATGTCGATTATAACATATCAGGTGTCTAAGGGTATTATCTCAGCCCGATGAAGGGCACCCCTAACAGTTCAATGACAAACTTAGGAAATATTCTTTGGAAATACCGCCTTTGTGTTTACTTTTCTACTTAGTCTTGTCTTTGGTTAGTCGTTCTGATATTATTATCTTTTGATAAATGATTGTACTTTTGTTTATGCTTAGTTGATTTTGAAACACCAATATGTAATAAAAAGAATATGAAGAATTATCGTATATTATTTGTTTGCCTTGGGAATATTTGTCGTTCGCCGTCTGCTGAGGCAATAATGAAGAAAGTTGTCGCTGACGCAGGACTGTCGGACGTTATCTATATTGACTCTGCCGGTATTCATGGCTACCATGAGGGAGAATTGCCCGATCAACGTATGCGGACTCATGGGGCAAGGCGTGGCTATGCGTTGACATCACTTTCGCGACCTGTGCGGACGGAGGACTTCTATGATTTTGATTTAATAATTGGTATGGATGATTCCAATATCAGCAATCTAAAAAGGATAGCTCCCGATGTGGAGTCGTGCAGCAAGATACATCGTATGACCGACTTTTCGCTTATGAAGACACATGACCATGTTCCTGATCCTTATTATGGTGGTGCGTCTGGCTTTGAATTAGTGCTTGACCTACTTGAAGATGCCTGTGCAGGCTTGCTCGATTTTATTTCTTCAGCTCAGGATAACTGATGCGAGTGTGATACATTATCTTCAGTTTCTCGATAAAGACTTCCTTAACATCTTCCACGTCTCGGAATGTTAGGGGAGCACTTCTTAGTAAGCCGTCGGCTACTTGTCCGTCGATAATTCTGTTTACCAATTCTACAATCTTTTCCTCAGTATGTTCTTGAAGACTACGTGAAGTTGCCTCTACAGAGTCAGCCATCATTAATACTGCCTGTTCCTTCGTTGAAGGATTTGGTCCCGGATATGTAAACAAGGCTTCGTCTACTTCTTTGTCCGGATATTTGTTTTTGTATGAATTGTAGAAGTACTTCACTTTCCCACAACCATGGTGAGTACGAATAAAATCAATAAGATCGTTGGGCACAAAGGCTTTCTCTGCCAGTTTTACACCCTCTGTTATGTGACTGATAATTATCTGTGCACTCTCCACGAATGTTAATTGCGAGTGAGGATTGACGCTCGTCTGGTTCTCTGTAAAGAATGCAGGATTTGAAATCTTACCAATATCATGATACAATGCTCCGGTACGTGCTAACTGAGCATTCGCCCCAATTTTATGGGCCGCTTCTGATGCAAGTATCGATACTTGTAGTGAGTGTTGGAATGTACCGGGACAAACCTCTGATAACTTCTTTAATATAGGAGTATTAATGTTGGACATTTCAACCAAGGTAATACTCGACAGATAGCCAAAGAATTTCTCAAGGAAGTAAACCAGTACGTATGTAAACATCAGCAGAATAAAGTTAATACTGAAGTAAATAAACATTGACCAGTTAATTTTCTTAATGTCGCCTTCCAAATACATAGTTATACTAAGATAGCATATTGTATATGCAAGGAATACGAATAGGGCGCAACGAATAAGCTGCGAGCGTTGTGAAAGATCCTTTAGGCTGAATATTGCCACCATTCCGGAAATTACTTGCAAAACAAGAAACTCGAAAGGGAATGGTGCCATCAATGAACATATAATAGAAATGGTGATATGAGTAAACATTGCCGTACGTGAATCAAAAAAGATACGTACAACTATCGGTATGATTGCATAAGGTATGATATATACATTAAATAAGCTCTTGGCAATACATAGTTCGGTAACTATAGAAGGGACGAAGATGCAAAGTAGAAGAAAAGCAATTGCTTTGCGCTCCTCTAAGATGTTTGGTCTGAAAGATAAAACATAGAGCCAAAAACAAAAGATGGAACTTACAACAAATAGCAATAGTCCGCCGAATATGAGATATTGTCTTTCGTTTCCTCCCAACCGACTCTCATGTATAATCTTCAGTGAGCGCAATACATTGTATGTACGATTGTCAATAATCTCTCCACGGTCTACAATCCTTTCTCCTGCTTGTACCATACCGCTTGCAACAGAGATTCTACCAAGTAATTCATTTTTCATTCTGTCAGTCATTACTTCATCGTAACTGACATTCTCAACAAGAAAGTCGTTGATGTTGCAGGATTGCAGGATAGAACGATTCATGTAGGACGGAGCATTGTTGATTATGAACTCATACGCAGTCTTAATCGTGAATAAGTCGCTTACATAATATGATTGTACTGTGTTGGCTTGTGCCAAGTTTATCTGCCTGTAGCCTTTATTCAAAAGTTCTTCCATTTCTATAGGAGAGACTATACCTTTTTTGTATAAATCAGCTAACTTACTGTCTATATACCCCATATAATTAGATGGGATATTTCTGTTGTTAGTTTTAAATGACTCTTTTAGTTTATCCTTTTGTTGTGTCCAAACATCTGCTGTAAGTCGGTAGTATGGAGAGAAGTTCTTCAATACACTGTCTTTTTCCGCTTGTACTTCATTGTCGGTTTTGTATATTGGAAAATCCTGTGGAGCTGTCAGTAGGCCGTACCTCCATGGTTTGCCTTCATTAAACTGATAGCGAAATTGTCCTTCTCTTGGAAAAAAATATGCGATAACCACTGCTGTTATAAAAAAGAGTACAGCAGTGATGATAATATTATTACGTTTTGCTTTCATAGGAATTCATTTTACAGCCGAAATGTACGAAAAAAAGTTATATTTGTTATTCCGTAAACAACGTGAAAACAATGGAAGAATCAGAAATAAAAATAAAAATCATAACTTATACTACTGTAGAATTGTCTAAACCCTATCTTGAACTGTATCGTTCTGCATTGGAAATAGCTCAAAAGGCGTATGCTCCATATTCAGGATATAATGTCGGTGCAGCAGTTTTATTAGACAATGGAGCAGTAGTTACAGGCAATAATCAAGAGAATGCAGCATATCCTTCCGGCTTATGTGCCGAGAGAGTTGCATTGTTCTATGTAGGAGCTCAATATCCGGAAGCGTCTGTTGTAGCAATAGCAGTAGCGGCTTTTACCAGAGGAAAGCAGGTAGAACAAGCTGCTCCTTGTGGAAGTTGCCGTCAGGTATTGCTTGAGACAGAATCTCGCAATAAAAACAACCAACAGATAGATATAATTCTTTGTGGAGTAGATAATGTGGAAATAATAACGGGAGCTGCCTCATTGCTTCCTAAAGGTTTTAGTGGAAAGAATTTGTAAAATGCGTCTATATATAACAAACTGTCTCCTTTTTCTTCTTATAATATGTATTCCTGTAAAGGCGCAGGAGGAGTTTCGTAATCCATTCAATTTCCCGATTGTTCTCAGTGGAAGTTTCGGCGAACTACGTCCCAATCATTTTCATTCAGGTATTGACTTCAAAACACAGGGCGTAGAAGGTAAGCCTGTACATGCCGTTAGTGACGGACACATATCACGCATAGGTGTAAGTCCTTGGGGGTATGGTAATGTATTGTACATATCACATCCTAATGGCACAACGACTGTCTATGCTCACTTGCAGAATTTTGTGCCTAACATAGAGGAGTATGTGCGTATGAAGCAATATGAGAACGAGAGTTTTACGATAAACCTTAATCTGACAGTCGAAATGTTTCCTGTAAAAAGGGGAGATGTGATCGGGCTTGGTGGTAATTCCGGTAATTCTGGTGGTCCGCACTTACATTTCGAAGTGAGAGATACAAAGACAGAGGAGGTGATAGACCCACTTATATATTATGGAAATAGAGTAGAAGACACTACGCCTCCAAGGATACATAGTGTAATGATTTACCCAATTGAAGGAGAAGGTGTAGTGAACGGTAGTAATAAGGCACGCGAACTAAAGCTAATAACTGCTAAGAATGGTAGACAGACTATTAGTGGCAAGATTGAAGCATGGGGAGAGGTTGCTTTGGGAATAAAAACGTTTGATGCGATGAATGGGACATCAAACATCTATGGCGTCAAAGAAGTCGTACTGAAGAAAGATAGTGTAGATATCTTCCGCAGTGATATAGAACGTTTCTCATTTGGCGAGACGCGATATCTGAATTCTTATATTGATTATGCTGAATGGAGAAATAATAATTCGCAAGTCATCAAGGCTTTTACTGAGAATGGTAATCGTCTGAATTTTGTAGAAACTCGTGACAGAGGCATCTTTAATATAGATGAGGAACGAACATATCATCTATCCTTTCATCTTAAAGATTTTCATGGTAATACACGTCAGCTGTCTGTATGGATTGACGGCAAGAAACAAGATGTCCCTGCAATAGATACGACAGGTGTTACTTTCTTTCGTTGGATAAGCGATAATCGATTTGGAGCAAGAGGTATAAGGCTTTCTGTTCCTCGTGGTAATTTGTATAGTGACTTATATATGCGCTATTCAGTGAGGGAGGATAGTACTGCGCTTTCAGCTACTCATACATTGCATGATAAACTAGTGCCATTGCACGAAAATGCTCAATTGTCTCTTCATTTACAATATGATACATTGGAAAATAAAGCTCAATATGGCATTGTTCAAAGGCATAGAGGGCGTAGAACGTGGATAGGTGGAACATATAATAATCGCTGGATAAACGCAAACATTCGTGAACTTGGTTCATACGCAATTGCTGCTGATGTAAATCCTCCGTTAATCACTCCAATTAATCCGGCAACATGGGTGAAGAATCGTAAGATTGTCTTTCGATTATCCGACGATTTAAGTGGCGTGAGTACATACAGAGGTGAAATAGATGGACAGTATGTTCTATTTGAATATGACGGAAAGAAAGGATTGATTAGCTATACTTTCGACCCTGAGCGTCTGACAAGAGGTAAGCACGACCTGTTACTGACAGTAACGGATGCGTGTGGAAATAAGTCGGAGTATACTCACACATTCACTTGGTAGATGTACAATATGATAAACTTTAAATTTGAATATAATGAATAACCAGAGAACTTTTTTTATCTGTAGATTCTTGATAGCGAGTCTGCTATTGTGCGTTTCTTTTTCCTCTTATTCTCAGAAGCAGGCAGTATGGCTTGATGCAGATACAGGGAATGAGGTGGACGATGTGTATGCAATAATCAGATTGTTGAATGAGCAGTCGGTTGATATTGTTGGTCTTAGTTCAGCGCATTTTAATAACCCTGATTTATTAGTGTTTGAAAAATGGAATCAATATCCGACAACCGGAATCTCTACAATAGATATAAGCCAGGAATTGAACGAGGATATCCTTCTAAAGATGAATCGTACAGAGATACCTTGTTATAAGGGAGCAGATCGCCAGATTGGTCGTGCGTGGGGAGGTTTTGAACCAAGAGACTCGGAAGCCGTTCAGCAATTAGTAGCCTATGTTAAGACCATGAAAGAAGGAGAAAAACTTGATGTTCTTATTCTCGGAGCCTTCACAAATCTTGCTTCCGCTATTATTTTGCATCCGGAGATAATTCCACATATAAGGTGCTATGTGTTGGGAGCAAGGTATGATGCGTCAACAAGAATTTGGGATAAGAATGAATTTAATATAAGGAATGACCTTAATGCGTTTGATTATTTATTAGGACAGGATATTGACTTAATAATAATGCCGATAACTACAGTTATGCCTTATGTGTTCAGAAAGGATGAGACTTTTGCTCGTTTACCTAAAGATATTCCGTCTCATCGATTACTGAAAGACAGGTGGGAGGAAACTGAACCTCATATTAAGCAAAGAGTAATGTGGGACTTAGCATTGGTTGAGGCTTATCTTAAACCGGAGTATGCAAAGATTGAACGTAGACTTGGACCTCCGGAAAATGGAGAGAGGTATGTTAGTGTTTATGTTTCCATAGATGCAGATGCTTTGTATGATGATTTCTGGAAATACACAGACTGAATTGGTGACTGTTTTATGATTCATTCTTATATTTGAGCATTCGAGAACTATTTGATAACAAAAAATCCTATATAATATGGCGAACGACAATGAACTATTGGAAACTGTAAGACGCAAAGCGCAAATTTGGCTTACAGAGAGTTATGATGCTGAAACACGTGCACAAGTACAAGCGATGTTGGATAATGAAGATTCGACAGATTTAATAGAGGCATTTTATAAAGACCTTGAATTTGGAACAGGTGGGTTGAGAGGTATTATGGGTGCAGGTACTAACAGAATAAACATCTACACTGTTGGTGCTGCTACACAAGGCTTGTCTAACTATTTGAAAAAGGAATTCGGACATCTGCCTCTGATAAAGGTTGTTATTGGTCATGACTGTCGTAATAATAGTCGTAAATATGCGGAAATCTCTGCAGATATATTCTCGGCTAATGGCATAAAGGCTTATCTGTACGACGATCTTCGCCCTACTCCTGAGGTGTCATATACAATACGTAAGCTCGGATGCCAAAGCGGTATTATCCTTACTGCATCACATAATCCTAAAGAATACAACGGCTACAAGGCGTATTGGGATGATGGAGCGCAAATGATTGCTCCTCACGATAAAAATACAATTGCTGAGGTTAATAAAATCCGCAATGCCAGCGAAATCAACTTCAAAGGTAATAAGGAACTTATCGATATTATCGGTGAGGAAATAGATAATCAATATATCAACGAATTGACTACAATCTCGTTGTCAAAAGATTCGATAGCACGACACCACGATATGAAAATCGTTTATACTCCGATACATGGAACAGGAGTAAAGATTGTGCCTGCTACATTGAAAGCATTTGGCTTTACAAACATTATTAATGTGCCTGAACAAGATGTTGTAAGTGGTGATTTCCCGACTGTGGTATCTCCAAATCCGGAGGAAGCAGCAGCATTGGCTATGGCTGTTGCAAAGGCTAAGGAAACTGATGCAGAATTGGTGCTTGCTTCAGACCCTGATGCTGACCGTGTAGGGGCTGCCGTTAAGGATAATAACGGAGAATGGGTATTGCTGAATGGCAATCAGACAGCATTGCTATTTGTTTACTACCTTATCACACGCTGGAAGGAGTTAGGCAAGATAAAGGGCAAGGAATACATTGTGAAGACTATCGTTTCGACAGAATTGATACGAACCATAGCAGAGCGTAACGGCGTAGGTTTCTATGATGTTTACACAGGCTTTAAATGGATCGCAGACATAATGAAGAAGAACGAAGGTAAATTAGAATATATTGGTGGAGGCGAAGAAAGCTATGGTTTCCTTTGCGAGGACTTTGTTAGAGATAAAGACGCCGTTTCAGCGTGTGCGATTCTTGCGGAAATGACAGCATGGGCGAAAGATCAAGGAATGTCGTTGTACCAAATGTTACAAAAGATTTATCTTGAGTACGGCTTCTCTAAAGAGTTGGGAATATCTGTGGTAAAGAAAGGAAAGAGTGGGGCAGAAGAGATTGAAGCAATGATGAAGCGATTCCGTGAGAACCCGCTTACAGAACTTGCAGGCTCAAAGGTCACATTGTTCTATGATTATGCATCGCTAAAAGGATATAGCTATATTGATAACGAAACGATTACATTGGATATGCCAACGACATCTAACGTACTTCAGTTCTTTGCTGAAGATGGAACAAAAGTTTCAATCCGTCCATCAGGTACAGAGCCAAAGATTAAATTCTACTGCGAAGTACATTCAAAAGTAAATTCTCTTGAAGAATTAGAAACAGCGGATGCAGCAGCGAACGAAAAGATTGAAAAGATAAAAGTCTCGCTTGGAATATAAATATCGTAGGGTAGGCATAATGCCCCTGCTTTATATATAAAATATCCGTCATTGCAGTTCATAAAGCAATGACGGATATTTTTTATCCTACAAGGTCAGGTGTTCACTATTATGAAGAAATGAGATGCCGTTTTGTCTCATTGTATTGAAACGACAGTTCCATTACATTGAAACGCTCGTTCCATCGTATTGAAACGACTGTTTCATCGTATTGGGACTAGAGGGTGATAAAATCTTGCGTCTAAAAGTGTCGGGACAAGAAGGCGATGTATAGTCTCGCCCCTGCGAGTATGGTGTTCAGTAAAGTGTTCCTTTTTTGTGTCACTTTAGCGACCAACCCGGTACGGGTTGCATTAAAATAACCGCTCGAAATGCGGAGAGAGCGCAGCGAACGAAGTCTTCGGGCGGCTGACGTCCTCCTTCCTTTTTCAACGCCGTAGGTGTTGCACAGGGGCATCTTGATTGTGACACACGTGTGCAACCCGTACACGGGTTGGTTG
>JGI996J12353_1000057_pt1 | contig 36281 bp, 34 predicted proteins | sample IntmicLarv5ML5BL_FD_12353 | JGI IMG/M metagenome (IMG submission 12353) | reverse complement strand
ATTTACCAGGGATTAAAATCCCTGGCTATTAATGCATTGTTTCTACGAAACAATCGGACACACATCAGATGTTATGTTTCGTAGAAACATTGCCTCAATAGGGTTTCAACCCCTGGTATATTGGTATATATGCGTTCCATTGGAAAAGAAAAAATTGTCGTGAGACAATTCCCCCGAAATTCTACAAATCCATTGATCGAGAGCTTTGCATTATGTAGAATTTCAAACCGAAGAGGTGACTGTCAAAAGTCACCTCTTCCTTTATGCATTATGTGTCATTTTCGCACGAATTTGAACTGTTTTTGGCACAAAAATTGATGTTTTGCATTTCACTATAAAAACAAAAAGTGAATAAATGAGTTTTTTCTCAACAAATATTGCAATTTCTAATAAATTTAACATTCAAAGTTTGGATGTTAGGTGTATTTTATTAGAGAGAGAGAGAGAGAGCTCACCTTTTAAACCTTTTAAAAACGCGCGCGCGTATATGCGCGAAATATAATCATTTACATTTAATATTCAAAGAGAAGCTACCTTATTTTTTGGTGGCTTTTGGCGTTTTAAATCTTTCCTTTTTTTCTGAATTTTCAAAATTAAAATTTATAATGATATGAAGCTTTCGATACAAAAACGAATGTTATTTCTTATTGCCTTTTTGGGGGTATCTATAGGTCATTTATTTTCGCAAGAAATGACGACAGAGGGCACAGATTTTTGGGTAACATTTGGTCAAAATAGATCACATGTATATACTGATCCATTAACTCTACAAATAAAAATTGTTGCAAAAGAGACAACGACTATTAAGTTTGATTATTGGTTTAATAATGCTTATTCGTTTACTCAAACAATAAATGCAGGAATATATACATATGATATTCCTGTGGTGGAGAGGGATTTAGTATATGCTGTTCTTTCTGGAGCTCGGAATAAATCACTAAATATAACTTCTACAAAACCGGTGTCAGTTTATGCTCTTAATCAAAGAGATCAAGGAGCTGATGCTACGAATGTGTTGCCTGTTAGTAATTTAGGTACTGAGTATTATCATATTTCTTATGCGGCACGTCCGTATGGCTCTGCAATGCAAGACGCATATGTTCTTATTGGAGTGGAGGATGGCACGGTTGTTCATGAAAATGGTGTTTTCCTTGTAAATCTGCAAAAAGGGCGATGTTATTATAATTATTTAGGAGATAATAGTGATGGAACAGGGAGGCGTATTACATCAAATAAGCCGATTGCGTATTTTGTAATTAATGAATATTGTTTTGTTCCTTCGACTCATTCTTGGGGGGATAATTTGTTTCAACAATTGCCTCCAGTAAGTCAATGGGGAACTAAATTTTTGGTGCCTAATACTGTGCAAGGTGTTGGTCGAGTTCGAATTGTGGCATCTAAGGCAGCGACAACCATTACTCAGTCGGGAGCTTCTGTTATCTCTGGCAGTCTAACTAATTTGAATGCAGGTCAATTTGTTGAATTAGAAATTGGTTCTGCGGGCTGTTATCTTTCAGCGAATAATCCGATTGGAGTTTGTGCTTATATGGTCGGATCACAGTATGTAGATCCTAGTGGAGTTACTGAGCCGGGAGATCCTTCTATGGCTTGGATTCCTCCAATAGAGCAGTCCTTGAAAGAAGTTACTTTTACCCCATTTATCCCTTCTGTAGCTACCCGACTGACAGATCACTATGCTTTGATAGTTACTCCGACTGCTACAAAAGGAGAGACGAAAGTATCTATGGGAGGAAGTGCCCCTGTTCCTATTACTGGAGTTACTTGGGTTGATAATGCTGTTTCTGGTTATTCTTTTGGCTCGTATAAAATTTATAATAATGCTTATACTATTTCTAATCCTAAAGGATTGACTATCTCTGGATATGGAATGGGTCCGAGAGAATCTTATTATTACGTTTCAGGTTCCGCTGCTCGAAACTTAGATGCCTATTTTAATATCAATGATACTTATTACTTGGACTTTGAAAGAGGATCTGTATGTAATGACTATGATTTTGAAGCTTTTATTACTTACCCACTTGATCCAGCCTCAGGTTCTTTAAGGTGGCTTATTAATGGAGTGGAGCAACTTGCAGCTACAGATAATAAAATTTGGAGTGCTAATTTTTCACCTGGAACATATACTGTGGATATGGTTGTAAAACCTCTTTCTGAAGCAGCTCGTACCTATACGACAACATTTGTTGTGGAAGAGGTGATTGCAGTTGTTTGGACTCCTGAAAAAAATACAGCGGGTTCAGATGCCGATAAGCAGAATTGGCATGATAAGCGAAATTGGACTCCTAATGAAATTCCTTCTTTGTGTACAGATGTATATATCCCCGGCGATTGCAGCCATTATCCATTACTAACACAAGATGCCGAATGTAATGATATTTATTTTATTCAAGGTGGCGAACTCGGTCGTCCGGATTTATTGAAAACCTATAATAAAGCTCGTGTTCATTTGAATTTAGGTTTGGAAATGACTGTTCAGAATTCTGACGATGATTTGGATTTAGTCCTTGATAGTTACAATACTGAAGATCGTTTGCTCTTTTCTGCCGGTCGTTCTACGCCATTGGATCGGGAGCGTTGGTATATGCTTTCGTCTCCTTTGCGTAATGTCGTTTCCGGTGATTTTGGATTTGGCGGTTTTCCGTTGGCTTATATGCAAAAATTTGGACCAATCACGAAAGATGGAACAAATTATCCTGTCGGCGAATGGACGGATACTTATACTTCCATGAAAGAACCGCTTTCCATAACCGAAGGTTTTGCCTATTTTGTTTATGGATATGATTCCGGAAGTGCAGCAAATTCGTTGCGAAATCGCGGATGTTTGGAATCCGGAAATATCAATGATTTCGCATATTTTCCTGAAAGAGTAGGAGGGTACGGGCTTAAAGAAATCAATGGTATCTTAGAATTGCCATTTTACGAAGATCGATTTCAACGGGAAGCTCATCGAACACAGAAATACGATGGAATAAATAAAAGTACTTTTTATTATATCGCCGATGGCACTTATCCCGATGCCATGTATAATCAAATTGTAAATCGCAAAATAGATGAAGTTGCCCGCGAAAGTGCAAATTTGGGAAGTTATCGTTTCATTGCAGAAAATAGAGTTTCCGGAAATTGGCAGTTTGCAAATCCTGTTTATCATTCGGGGGCTGGATTGGGTTCTTCTACGGAATTTATGGTTGGTAATCCGTATATGTCATCATTGGATATGATTGAATTTTACAAAGATAATTCAGCGTTATTGGAACCTCAATTTCGGATTTGGGATGGAACTGATTTTGTTAGTTTCGATATCAATGTAGCTAATAATGAGATTCTTCCTACTGTTCCGGGCGAATCGGATTACATTGCTCCTATGCAAGCCTTCTTTTTGGTAACAAAAACAGATTATGCCAATCAGAATATCAAATTTGATGTAACAAAAATATCGAAAGTTCGTCCGTTTGGAACTCCAGCCAATTTGCGAAGCGGCAAGGAAGAAGAAAATATTATTCGCATTCAGGCAAGCAATAACATTTCTGTTTCTCACGCTTTGATTGCCGGACGAGAAAATGCAAGTCATTCTTATCAGAAAGGCGAAGATATTTATAAATTGTTTTCTCCTTCCGCACAACTTCCGCAAGTTTATACATTGGCCGATGAAATTCCTTTGGATATGAATTTTATTAATCCGAAAGGCGAAATAACAATTCCAATCGGATTAAAAACAGATTATCGAGGAATGATTCATTTGACATTCAGCGGAATGAATAATTATTTTCAAGCGTCAAAAATCGAATTTATGGATGTGGTTGGAAATAAAATCATTGATATAACAGATGAGGATTCTTTTACTTATTCTTTTAATAATCAAAAAGAAGGCATTTCTAACGGACAATTCTTTTTGCGCTTTTCTTCTTCTGCCACAGATATTTCTGATGTTTTATTGGAGGATGTAATTTCTGTTTATCGAAACCAATCAGTTCTAAGTATTAGTTCCACTTTATTAGATCCAATTCAACGTATTGTGATTTATGATTTGCAAGGAAAAGTATTGTACAATCTTGATTTTCTGAATACGAATTTTTACACAATAAACACACCAACTGAATCTTCTTTATTGATTGTTCAAGTTACAACGAAAACAGGTTCAAAGACAGTTAAATTAAATAAATAATGACAGCGATGAAAAAATATATATTATTACTATTTCTATTGAAGTTAAGCTCGGCGAGTGTGTTTTCAGAAAATTCGGATTTCAATTGGATGAGCTCTCCCTCCGGCAATTCTTTCTTTTCTTCTTCCTCTTTTGAAGAATGGAATCCTATGCCATTTCAGGAACAAGATTTGGGCATTAATTATAATTTTTCGGAGTTGTTTCTTTCGGAGAATACACTTCTTATGGCTATAACTCCTTCTGTTGAAGTTCCTAATCCGAGTCTTCGACCGGGAGATTATGGGAATACTGGAGGTATTGGTCAGATTCCGATAGGAAATATGAACTTGTCTTTAGTATTCGTTGTTATTTTATATATGCTAATTGTTTGTAAAACAACAAAACGAAGAACAAATGACCAATGGAACGCAGATAAAGCGGATTGGGCGGATTCCCGCGGATGATTTGGCACGGATTACAAATCCGCGCCAGCGAGAGCACTTTAGTGCGACATCTAACTAGCTCCGCGTTTTAACGCGGAGAAATGGGATATCAATCCGGAAAAATATAAGTTATCGTGAGATAATTTTTGCGCAGATTTTTACGATTTCATTAAAATCGAGAGTTGCAAATCGTAAAGTTTCTGTAATGAAGAAGGCAGCCCATTTCGGGCTGCCTTTGTTATTAACAATATCAATTTGTTTTATTTAGTCGCTTCAATAACTCCCCTAAAATAACCAATTGATTCTGCAATTCCGATAAACGGATCTTTCATGTCTTTTTCATGTTCCAAGCTGCAAACGCCGGTATAACCAACCTCTCTTAACATTCGCACGAAAGCCGGAAAATCGATAATCCCTCTACCAATTTCAACCGAATAACCTGCTTTTGTGTTTTGCGTAACATCCTTGATATGAACATCAAATACACGTGTATGATATTTTTTCAAATCGGCAACCGGATCTTTGCCATTTCGAAGATTATGACCAATATCTAAACACATTCCAATTCTCGGATCCAAATCTTTGGTGTGATTCCATACGTCATCAGCATCCGGAAACAACTCAATATCAGGTCCGTGCAAGTGAATCGCATAGTAAAAACCGTATTCTTTTACTTTTTTGTCTACATAAGGCAAAAGTTCCACACTCGGAACTCCCACGATTGTTTTCACTCCAACACGTTTGGCGTATTCAAAAGCATTGTCCACTTCCTGTTCAGATTTCATGTAGATAGGACCAACTGCGTAACCCGTTACTCCTTTTGCTGCCAATTTAGCGTGAAAAGCGGCAATTTCTTCATCTGTACTTTTGAAAGGCAAATGAAAATCTTTGATACAGAGATAGCTTACTTTCGTTTTTTGCATTACCTCTAATGTTTTGTCAAGGTCAAAATTAACAAAAGAATAACCGGCCATACCGATTTTGAATTTTTCCCCAGTTTCCGGAGTCAAATTTTCGCCTTTTATTTCTTTTATTTTGATGTTTTTGAAAAACACTTCATCTCCATGGTCTTGCAAAAGAATATGCCCTGTTTCTAAATTTCCGAATCTCGGCCAATTCGCGTATTTACTATACGCAACTAAAGCATTGAATTCTTGCGTGTTTCTTGTATATTCTACAATTTTCACATCATTTAGAAAATGCTGAACTTTGTTTCCATTTACAATGATTGTAGCCGTATTAAATCCTTTTTCGTCAAAATTATATCCTTTCGCGTTTTTGTCAGAAGTAATTAAATCGTATAAAGAACCCAATGTGCGATTTCCTTTTACACCTTCCTTTGCATCCGGATGAAGTTTGTCATCTAAGATTTGAAATTCGCATCCGATAGCAGAACCTTCACCTTTATTTAACTCAGGGTCAACAAAGTATTTAATTCCACTGTTAGCGCCCGGAGTTATTTTGAAATCTACTTTCAGAATGAAATTTTTATACTTTTGAGTCGTAATAATATCTCCTCCATTAGTGGATTCTTTTCCGTCATTTTTGTGAACAGATAATACTCCATTTTTCATTGACCAGCCATTGGTTGGGAAAGTGGCTATTTTGGCACCTCGCCAGCCTTCAGTCGATTTTCCGTCCCAAAGCAATTTCCATCCTTCGGCAATTTCTATTGGCGATAAAGTATTGTCTGTCATTTTTGTTTTTTGTGCAAATCCGGTTGCTGAAGCGAACAAGAATGCAAATAATAATATTTTCTTCATCATAAATTACATTTTATAAAATTCTTCCCAACCTTTGCGTGGTGGATTTTGAGTTAACATTGCATTCGCGAACGCATTATTCGTTACTTCCTTTGTATTTCTGTCGAATAAAATTTTAGTATTCAATCGTTGAGCCATTACTCCCAGAGAGAATACTTGACTTAATGGACCATGTATTTCGAACGGAGAACGCGTTTTTTCTTCTCCCATACAAGCCAACAAGAAATTTGCAAAGTGATTGGATGGGCTTTTGGGCACTTCCGGTAATTTGGATTCCATTTCTTTTGCTTTTTCTTCCGGAATAATGGTAAGGGTACTTCCGTGCGAACCTCCTTTGAAAGTCAATTCTTTACTGTAGATAATTTTACCCGGATTCAAGCTCGTTGGTTGTAATTTTCCTCCGGCAACGGTAGGAATATTCGGGTCAATATCGGATGTTCCGTAACCGGCAGGAACCGGAGGAATATTATTCACACCATCATACCAAGTTAAATCCAAAGCCGGCATATCTCCTCTGCGTGGGAAGCGGAATAAGATTGTAGAAGCCATTGGGAAGAAATAATCATTGTGTCCATCGCATCTCAAAGAAGTTATTTCGTATGGCAATCCTAAGTCCAAAAATTCGTGAACCGTATCCACGATATGCGCACCCCAATCACCTAATGCTCCCATACCGAAGTCATACCAACATCTCCAATCTCCGTAATGGTATCTTTTGTTATAATCATGATATTGTGCTGCTGATAACCAAGAATCCCAATTTAATGTTTCGGGAACTGGTTCTGCAGCCGGAAATTTGTAAATATTCGGGTCTAAGCTGTGCCATCTGCGACCACCATTCATGTGAGCCGTTACTTCTGTTACATCTTTGATGATTCCGGCATCTTGCCAAGCTTTGAATTGAAAATAATTAGCATCTGAATGTCCTTGATTTCCGACTTGAGTTACTACTTTCGGATTTCTTTTTGCGGCATCCATCATAAGTTCTGCTTCATGGAACGTGCGAGCCATTGGTTTTTCCACGTAAATGTGTTTTCCTAATGACATTGCCAACATGGAAACGGGAAAATGAGCAAAATCGGGAATCGCTGCACTAACGGCTTCTATTTCATTTCCCATTTTGTCGAACATTTCCCGAAAATCCTTGAATAATTTTGCTTTGGGGAATTTGGCAATCATTGCTTGTGTATGAGGAGCTCCCATATCCACATCGCAAAGGGCAACGATATTTGCCAATCCGGTTCTGTCAAAATCATTGATGATTTCGGCACCTCGATTTCCAATTCCGACACAAGCCAAATTGACTTTTCTATTGGCTCCTTTGATGTTGGAATAGCTGGCTGCACTCATGGAGTTAACTGAATTTAGTCCTCCCATAGCTAATCCGGCGGTTACTAGACCGCTTGTTTTTAAAAAATTTCTTCGTGTAAACATGTTTCTTAGAATTATGAATTATGAATTATGAATTATGAATTATGAATTATGAATTATGAATTATGAATTATGAATTATTTTTGATATTTGAACATCGCTGGCGCGGATTTGTAATCCGTGCCTTTATATATGTATAAATCCGCGCTAATCCGCTTAATCTGTGTCATCCGCGTTCTATTGGCAATTTTGAAGACAGTTTATCAGATGTATGTTTGATATTTTACGTTTTCAAAATTTGCAATTATTTCATTCCTTTTTTCCGGAGTTGCCGCAAACAATGCTGTTGATAAAACTTCTCCGTCGATACCGCTTTTGCTGGTAATTGAAATTCGACCTTCTCCTTTGACATATTCTTTTGTATAGGGCGAAATGACATGCTGTCTTGCATTGTTTTCATTTCCCGAAGTCGAAAAACATTCATTCTGAAGAATGATGTTGTTGTTCGTTTCATTGCTTGGGAAAGTTGTCTTTATTTTCCAGCCATTTCCATTGGGATGATTTCCTAAAGCTAATATCGAACTGTTACCAAAATTAACCAACGCATTTTGGAGCGAATGTTCCAATAAAATTTCTCTTGCTTTTTCTAAAGCATATCCTTTTAGAAAACCGGATAAATCGATTTTTATTCCGGGTTTATCAAAAAAAATCTCTTGCTTTTTTGCATCAAGAATCAAAGATTGGATACAATTCGTCTGATAATTTTCCGAATGAATTGTAATGTCAAAATAGCCAGCTGTCTTTTGATAATATTCCAGACATAAAGAAATCATCGTAAATAAATCTTCACTTAGTGAAACCGGTTGTAAATGAGCTGTTTGATTCACTTTGCTCAATTCACTGGACGAATCAAAATAATTGGCTGTTTTTTCTAATCTTTCTAAATTGTCAACGATTGAAATTACAACGCTTTGTAATTCTGTTTCCGGTTTTCCATATAACAACAAATCTATTCGAGTGTGCAGGGATTTAAACCAAGCATATAATAGCTTGTTTTTATAAACAACTCCAATGTTTTTTTCCGAAAAAGGATTCATTTCTTCTTTTTCAAAGCTATTTTTCCGGCATAAATTGCAATGCGTATCGCTGTCCAGAAAGCATATAATAGAATTGAAGTGATAAGAACGTATCCTATCGAAGTGAATAATTCGAGAAATGAGGTGTCATAACGGATAATGGCATATAAATTAGCCAAATTAGCCATCAGAAAACAGATGAGAAAAGTGATTATTTCTGTTTTTTTCCTTTGGGCAGTTATAATAATATCTTTCATATTTCTATTTGTTTTCTTTTGTGATTTAAATAATCCAATTTGTATTCATCCGGAAAAGAAAGGATTCGTCCTGTTTGAAGAGCTTCATCTCCCCACAATGACAAAGCACTTGCATAATAACATTCTTCGGCAATCTTTTCGGGTTGCTTTTGGGTAATTACTGCTTCAACAAATGCGTGTACAATCAAATCGCTACCATCACCACTTGGACGTTTTCCTGTAATGAATTCTCCTTTGCGTTCTTTCGCTGTTTCCGGCGCCCAACTTGTTCCGGCAAGAGGCAGAGAATCAAAAATATTGCTTTCAATTTCATTAACCATTTGCATAAATCCGGGGTCAGGAGCTATTTCTTCGTAGTAGAAAGTTCCTTTTTCCGGCATGACAGTTCCTAAACGTCCGAGAATTTGCTCCTCTAATCCATTAAATTCGTTGGAGATAACCGATTCGAAAGTCATTTTAACTCCATTCTCAAAAATATAGATACAATTAATATTGTCATATACTTCCCGTCCGTCTTTCCAGCAAGTAATCGCACCATGACCCATTACTTTTTCGGGCAGCGTTTGTAATGCCCAACTTCCAATTTGCAACTGATGACAAGCTAATTCAGTCATTAATCCTTTGGAATATTCTCTGTATAAACGCCAATTGATTAAGCGTTCTAATTCGGGAGAAGGAACTTCTCTCCGCCAATCTCCGTTTCTAAACCAAAAAGTGCGAATGGCGTTAATTTCTCCAAACATTCCGGAGTGAATCATTTCCATTGCTTTAATATAGCGAGGGTCGAAAAGACGTTGCTGTCCCGCAAAAAAGATTAATCCGGTTTCCTTGTGTTTATTATACATTTTGAAACATTCTTCAACGGAATATCCAGTGGATTTTTCGCAATAGACTTGTTTTCCCGCGTCAAAAGCATCCATCGCAATTTCAAAGTGAGTGTTAAGCGGAGTTGCTATAATAACTGCGTCAATTTCTTTGTTTTCCAACAATTTACGATAGTCGGTATATACTTTTGCATTGGGCGTTAATTCAAGGGCAGCATCAATGGAGGGTTGATAAACATCGCAAATAGCAATCATCTCTGCTTTTTTGTTCTCTAATAAAAAACTCATTAGAAGCCTTCCCCTTGAACCCGGTCCTATTATTCCGAGTTTGACTTTTTCTCCTTTTGTGTTTTTGTGTTCTGAAAAGGCAGAAACCCATGGAGTGGAAGCCAATAATAATCCTCCTCCTGCAAATCCTACGTTTTTCAAAAAATCTCTTCGTGTAATCATGCGTTTTAGAATTATGAATTATGAATTATAAATTATGAATTTCTTAGGACTCAATAACTTATAATTCATAATTCTGAAAAATTATTTTATTTCGAAAGTTGAAACGATTGCTTCGTTTGCAGAATTACCTCCTGCAAATAAAGAGTAAGTTCCTTTTGGAACAATCTCTTTTCCGGCAGTTTCGTCCCATTTTGCCAATTGTGCAATCGGAATAGAAACTTTTATTTCTCCGGTTTCTCCTTCGTGAATGTGTTTTCTTTCAAAAGAGCGCAATTCTTTCAATGGTAAACCGGTTCCGTTTTGTGGATATTTGATATAGATTTGTGCTACTTCATCGCCACACATTTTGCCTGTGTTTTTAATGTTAATCGTACATTCAATCTTTTCATTTTCTTTATATTCCGCTTTCGGAGTATTTACCCATTCGTAAGCAAAGTCAGTATAACTTAATCCATAACCGAAAGGATACAAAGCATTTCCTTTGAAATATTTATAGGTTCGATTACTCATATCATAATCTTCAAAATCAGGAAGGTCATTATCGCTTGCATAGAAAGTAACCGGTAGGCGACCGGAGGGATTATAATTTCCGAAAAGAATATCAGCAATCGCTTTTCCTGCAAATTCTCCGGCATACCAAGAATTAAGAATCGCATCAATGTTTTCTGCTTCCCAAGACATTGCGATAGAACTACCTGTCATCATGACAAATACGACCGGTTTGCCTGTTGATTTCAATGCTTTCATTAAATCGGTTTGAACTTTTGGCAACATAATAGATGTTCTATCGCCTCTGTAAAAGCCGTCTACATCTACATCCATTTCTTCTCCTTCAATACGAGGAGAAATACCTCCCACATAAATAATAAGGTCAGCATCTTTTACATTATTTATTGTAGACGCAAAATCAGGCGTTTTTCCGAAGTAACCGATTACGCTATCTGTGTAGATTTCAATATTTTCGCCCAATTCTTCTTTAATTCCGTCTAAAGGAGTAATGATTCTAGAGGGAAATCCGTTATAATTACCTAATTGTACTTCCGGGTCATGCGCGTTTGGACCAACGATTGCTACTTTTTTCAAGGTTTCTTTTTGAATAGGAAGAAGTCCGTTATTTTTAAGCAATACCATAGATTGTTGAGCCATTTTTAAGGATAAATCTTTGTGAGCCGGAGCTTCAAGAGCTGTAGCATCAATGGTTGAAAAAGGAACTTTGTCTGCCGGGTCAAACATCCCCAAACGCATACGGATAATCATCAATCGAGTCAATGAAACATCAATTTGAGCTTCGGTAATAAGACCTTCTTCGACTGCTTCTTTTAATCCTAAATAAGCCTCATTACCACAATCAATGTCTGTTCCGTGAAAAACCGCATCAGCCGCTGCGCTTGCTGCATTCGGGTGGGTTTTGTGATTTCTGTAAAAATCGTCAATTGCACCACAATCGGAAGTTACATAACCTGTAAATCCCCAATCATTGCGAAGAATATCAATCATTAATTTGCCGCTTCCACAACAAGGTTGCCCGTCAAATGCATTATAAGCACACATAAATCCGGCTACTTTCGCGTCAGACAACACTTTGAAGGCAGGAAGATAAGTATCCCACAAATCATAATTGCTTGCAGTTGCGTTAAATTCGTGACGATTATGTTCCGGTCCACTGTGTACCGCAAAATGTTTGGCACAAGCAGCCGCTTTTAGATAGTTTTTGTCATCTCCTTGTAATCCTTCAACGAAATTTTTTCCTAAACTAGCTGTAAGATAAGGGTCTTCTCCATAAGTTTCTTGTCCGCGCCCCCAGCGAGGGTCACGGAAAATATTGATATTTGGAGTCCAATATGTTAATCCATGATAAATTCGATAATTTCCTTTTTCTTGTGATAGATTATAAATTGCGCGACCTTCTTCTGCTGTGAAGTCAGCCATTTGTTTCATCGCTTCCGCATCCCAACCGGCAGCCATTCCAATGGCTTGAGGAAAAACGGTAACTTTGTATTCTGTGCGGCCAATGCCATGTAAACATTCATTCCACCAATCATATTCAGGAATGCCGAAACGTTCGATTGCCGGTGTTTTGTTTAACATTTGAGTGATTTTTTCATCTAATGTGAGTCGGGAAACTAAATCTGCGGCGCGTTTTTCATAAGATAGAGACGGGTCTTGAAATGGAAATTCGTAAGATGTTTTGTTACATCCGGTAAATTGAATGCAGAAAATGGATAACAATATCCAAAAGAGATTTTTTTTCATGGGTAAAATATGTTTTTATAAATTTAAGACGAAAAACAAAGATAAAATAATAATATGGTTTTTGCCAATAAGAGTTAATTTATTCTTGCATTTCTTAAATACAAAAATACAAATTGAGGATTAATGAAAACATTAACAGAATCATTAATTAATATTTTTAGGGACTATTAAAAAAAACACATGATTAATTTTGAGCCATTTTGCGGAAAACAATCATTTCTATCGTGCAGGCATGTACACCATTCAAATGCGTTTTTCTTGTAAAGATTGTGTTTTTCTTGTACTTTTGTCTGCAATTCAAAATGTCAGTATATGAAATTTTTTCCAGTTACCAAGAAAATATATTCTTTCCTGTTTACAAAGTTGTCAGGGCTAAAAGTTTCTCTTCCAAGCAATGAAAGAGAAAGAGTTGCTTACTTAATTGAGCGATGCAAAAATTATGACAATGATTCTGAAATGGATTTGAAATGCTATATTAAAATGAACGGAGTCATTTTAATTACTGTCTGGTTTTCAAATCAAGATTATGATTCTTCGTGTGATATATTTGCGCTTGAAAACATTGTGAGGGAATATGAAAAGGACAAAAGTGTAGCCGAGTTTTTTCCAGTGGGTATAGATTATGAATCTTCTATTCAGATGCTTATACGAAATTATGTGGAAAAATATGAATATCCAACCAATATTATTGAAAGCAAGTTCGAAAAGTATAAAGATATTTTAGGAGACAATGAAGATGTGGCGTATGAAGATGAATATCTTAATTACGAGTTTATGAAAGGGGATTTTTCTAATTTAGACAATCGCTCTCATATTATCCTCAACTCTCCGAAAGGAAAATTAAGCGACTGTTACGCTTGTATCCTCAATCGGCTTGTTCGAATCAATATTGTTAAAAATGATTTCGAGAAAGCCAATGAACTCATAAATAGAATATTCAAGAAAAAGCATACTTGTGACAAAATACCTAAAAGAACTTATATTCAGAAGCTTTTAGTAGACTATAAAAGAAACGGAAAATCTGATGTGACAGAAAAAAAGGCATTTAAGAATTTGGATAAAAATATTAGCGAGATATGGGAAGCTGCTTTTCTTCTACAATATTGCATTCTAACTAAAAACCGACAATTGGGGCATCAAATTCTTAATCAATTCAAAGAACTTATTCCAGAATGTCAACTGCCGGAGAAAGCAGCGTACTGTGCAGCAGCCTTCAAATTAACAGATGATGAAGAATATTACCGCATGGGTATTGAATTAGCAGATAAATTTGATACGCGAAACGACAATGCTTTTTATCGAAAGATGTTTGATAAATAAGGTTTTGGCTTTAGGACTATTTGATGCAGCTTTAATCTTCGTGCTCGCTTCCCTCGTGGCTTAACACAATGTTGCGGGCAACATACGATTCATTTCCGGCTGCATCCGTGCAAAAAACCATTAAATGATAATTTCCGGGTGTCGCATTGGACGGAATCTTGATTTCATGATGATGAATAAAAGCATTTCTTCCTGATACATCCCATGATTTATTGAACCTGAAATTTTCCGTTACTTCCGAAATCCTCGTATGTGTGTGATTATCGAAATTGCTGTGAATTTCTATCTTATATGATTTTAGCATTTCATTGTCAGATAATTCCATTTCAAAGTGTAGCTCACTGCCAATTTTCAGCACATCTCCGTCTTCCGGTTCAATCAAATTGATAATCGGTTTTATGGTATCTCCGTCATTTTCATTCTCACAAGAAGAAAAAAGCACAGAAAAAATTGCCAATAGACAAACGGTATAAAATTTAATTGTTGTTTTCATTTTTATTTACTTTTAAAAGGTATTTTAATTAATAATTGAACGTTTCGTCCCGGCTCCGGAATTTCCACTTTTCTGTAAAAACTCAAATGATTGTAGTATTTTGCATTCAACAAGTTGCGCAATGATAGATTCAAGTCAATCATTGTTTTACCTATTGATAAAGTTGTGTTCCCTCCCAAATGGATTAAATTTGCTCCCTTAGTTGGGTCTTCATTTTTTGCAACTCTTTTTTGCGATAAAATACTGTGTAGCTCAATGTAAAATTGAAACTTATCCTTTTTCCATATTAATGAATTGCGCACAGAAGTCGGAGGAGAAAAACTCAAAGGTGTTCGTTCGTCAAGATTATAAGTATATACATAATCCCCTGAGAAAGAATAGTTCAAGAATGAAAATATATCGATGCCAAAGGATAATTCTGCTCCCGCAAAAAACACTTCACTGCCGGTATATCTGTAAATTTGTCCGGCATGAGGTAAAACCGACCATTCGCCAGTAGGTTTCAAATAGATATAGTTGTTAAACCAATTTACAAAAGGGCTAATCGAAAATAAAACACTTTTGTTTTCATAAAGATAAGACGCATCTATTTGCCAACCCTTTTCAGATTTAAGAGTTGGGTCGCCTTGTTCATGTCGGAATGTGCCGTGATGAACGCCATTAGCCGCTAATTCATTGGCTCCGGGAAGGCGAAAACTATGTCCGATATTCGCTTTTAATAAATGCTGATTCGTTCTATTCCAAACAATTCCTAACGAACCGGAAAAATCTTCGAAATTCCGATTGACCGGATAACTTCGCCATTGATATTCTTCTATCAAATAATTGTCATATCCCATATTCTGTAAATATTCATTCAGATATGGGTCGATATATGCAGATATATCAATATTTCCGTAGTCGTAACGCAAGCCACCACTAATGATGAAGTTTTGAGCGAATATCCAATTTGCAAGACCAAACAATCCTGTTGTAAATCGTTTATAGTTAGGCAAAAGAAACGAATATCCGGCTATTTGATTTTGCTGATATTGCACATCCCAACCCGCGCTATATTCCCAGAAAGAAGAACTATTCGTTTTTATTTTCATTGAAGAACTGTATGTGTCAAGAGAAAAATCCAACTCTTTATTTGGATTCTTTTCGGGCGGTAATTGCGTTCCGTAATGCGTATGGAACTCACTCCATTCTTCGCGATGATTATTCTGATAACCAATATCCCACGAGCCGATTAGCTTATCCCAAAAATATTGTTGTCGTGAAGTAATCTTAAAATGATTTACCTTGCTGTATGGTAACTCAATATTGCGCTTATTTCCGTCATCTTGAACGCGGGATATATCGGGAATGCCATGTGCGCCCGGAAAAAATCCAATCTTTTGATATGCATTACTTAGAGCGTAGTTTGAGTTGTATTTCCCTTTTTTGTATTCAGAATAAAAACTGGCATTCCGTTCCAATCCGGCAGTATTTTTCAGCCTTTGTTCGTATATCGGAATCTTTTGAGTGAGATAAATAATTGTATCCGCAGGGATTCGGTAATCGCCGAAATGCTGTTCCGAATAACGAAATTTGGAATACCATTCGTTCTTTTTTATTCCGATTAAAAAAGAACCACCGAATGTGTTATTCACACTTTTTCCAAGCAGAGAAACATCTCCGAAAATCTGATTTTCGACAGGAGACAACGGTTGAGATATTTCGATAACTCCTCCCATTGCGTCGCTTCCGTAAAGCAATGATGACGGACCTTTGCGAATCGTTATCCGTTCGACATTGAACGCGTCTATCTCCAATCCGTGGTCGCTTCCCCACTGTTGACCTTCTTGTTTTATGCCGTTTTCGGCAACTGAAATACGATTAAAGCCCATTCCTCGAATCATTGGTTTAGAAAATCCGAATCCAATATCCATTGAGCGTATTCCCGGTAAATGCTCCAATGTTTGCATCAGATTGCCCGTAAAGTGCTCTTTCAAAAAGTCTTTTTCTATTACTTCAACAGACAAGGACGAGTTGCGCTTACTTGCTGTTTTATAGGAAGGTAACGAGATTGTAACACCTTCTAATTCTATGGTTTTAATAGAATCTAATTCTTGAGCATAAACAGATAATTCAAATACGAACAGAAGCATAACCAAGATAATTTTGGTATGCATGATAAATATTTGTTTCTGAATAAGAAAATTGAAAAATTAGAAATGAATGTATTTAGCTCAAGAGGGGCGGGGCGCGTAATTGGTAAAATTGTTTGATTGAATTATATACGTTTTCATTGTATGGAATAAGTAAGTTTTCGCCAAAGACAATGAATAATGTATTCGGATTGATTGGATTTGATTCAGTGAAATAGGGTAGTGTAAACAGACAGATTAAACAAGTAGAGCAATCATGTTTCGAATGATTTTCTGTGTGAGAACATGCTTCGTTATGAGAATGACTTTTGTATGTGTGTATTGTTTTAGTTATCAATGGAGTAGCCATTGATAATGATAGCAGCCATGCAATAATAATTCTATTTGTTTGATGCTTTTTCAACCTATAACTGAACTTTTCAGACAACAAAGATAATGATAATATGCAAATGCAACAATGTTTCATTTGTTAAATTTGGGTGATTTGTTCTTATTGTGATTTTGGTTATCTTTGTGAACTATTATCGTACATATATGAATGCAGTAGAACTACTTAAGAGTAAAGGATTAAAGAAAACAGTTCAGCGCATAATGCTGATTGACTTATTGAAAAAATATAAGATTGCCTTAACTGAAGATGATATTAAAAATGAAATGGGTGATTTATATGACCGCATAACTTTTTATCGTACTATACAAACGCTACTTGATACAGATTTGATTCATAGTATAACTATTGATAATAAGACGGTTAAATATGCATTGAATGATGTTTCTTTGCATAGTCGTAATCACGGTCATTTTCTTTGCAAAAAATGTTATCAGATAACTTGTCTTGGTGATTTGCCAACAATTGATTATTCATTGCCTGCCGGATATCAGAGCGAAGAATATGAAGTGTTAATCAAAGGTATTTGTTGTAATTGTCGTGGAAATGAATAATTTTAGCGAGCCGTTTTAGTGTTATTGCACTTTTCGCAGTGCGATTTTCAGGCAAAAGTGCACTTTTCATAGTGCGTTTTTCGAACAAAAGTGCACTTTTCATAGTGCGATTTTCAAATAAAGTTGTATCTTTGCAAAAAAAGGTTTGATATGGAATCGTTAATAAAGAGTTTTAAGAGTTTACTGTCGCTCACTCCGCTTACTTTTAAGCGTTATCTCTATTCTGAAATTGCGTGGGACGAAAGAATGCTCGGAATTGTTGGGCCTCGCGGTGTTGGCAAAACGACTATGCTTTTGCAATACATCAAGGAAAATTTAGATGTGAATGAAACGCTTTATATACAGGCAGATGACATTTATTTTGCTGACCATACGCTGTTTGGACTTGTGGAAGAATTTTCAAAAAACAGAGGCAAGTATTTGTTTATTGATGAAATTCATAAATATTCAGGTTGGTCACAGGCGTTGAAATCCATTTACGATTGTTTTCCGCAGATGAAAGTTGTATTTACAGGCTCGTCAATTTTGGAAATTCTCAAAGGAAGTGCCGATTTGAGTCGCCGTGCTTTGATATTCAAATTGCAAGGATTGTCATTTCGGGAATATCTGTTTTTCTTTCACAATATTTCGGTCGAAACTTACAGTTTGCAGGAAATTTTGGAACACAAAACGGATAATTTTCCTGTTCCTCATCCATTGCCACTGTTTAAGGATTATTTGAAGCGTGGTTACTATCCATTTGGAATTAATGACACAATGTTTTTGCATCGTTTGAATCAGATTATTATTCAAACATTGGAAACCGATATCCCAATTTATGCAAATATGAATGTTGCAACAGGAAAAAAATTGGGAAGGTTGTTGAAAATCATTTCTCAATCGGTTCCGTTTAAACCCAATTTTACAAAAATTGCAGCAATGTTGGAGGCGAGTCGCAATAAAATCGATGATTATTGTTACTATATGGAATTGGCCGGTTTGATTATGCAGTTGCGAAATATGGGCGATGGAATCGGTCAGCTTGGCAAGGTGGATAAGGTGTATTTAGACAATACAAATTTAATTTTTGCACTGGCGGAACAGCAACAAGAAACGGGTAACATTCGTGAGACTATATTTTTTAATCAAATGCGTGTTAAAAACAAGGTGTTTTGCTCTCCCAAAGCCGATTTTAATATCAATGATATAACTTTTGAAGTTGGAGGAAAAAGCAAAAATCAAGAGCAAATCAAAGACCTCAAAAATGCGTTTATCGTGAAAGATGATATTGAATATGGTTATCAAAACGTTATTCCTCTATGGGCGTTTGGATTGAATTATTAATTTTGCAATTGTTATAGGAGACAATTCCTGCGGCTGTTAATCAATGTTAATTTGACGATTAAAACTTGCGTAGAAATTTTTTCTATTTTACATTTGTCGCAGTTAACAATCTTGTTAAATAAAATTGTTTAATCATGGAGTTAAAGACAACAAATACAGAACAACAAATTTTAGATGCTGCCGAAAAACTTTTCATTGAAAAAGGATACACGGGAACGCGCACCACTGAAATCGCAAAGGCAGCCAATGTGAATCATGCGATGTTGCATTATTATTTTCGAACCAAAGAAAATCTTTTCAATAAGATATTTGAAAAAAAGACAACTATGCTATTGAGCTTATTTTCAGTCGCTTTTGATGAAAAGTATACTTTTTTTGAAAAAATAAAGAGAATAATTGAAGTTCACTTTGATTTTTTAACCCAGAATCCGAAACTACCTCTTTTTATTTTGCGAGAAGTTGTTTCTGATAAGGAAAAAAAGGATTTTATTCTAACAAAAATACTTCCTGTCGGAAAAACGGTGTACGATAAAATAGACAAAGGAATTCAAGAGGAAATGAAAAAAGGAACAATCAAGCCTGTGAAAGCTCAAGATATAATCTTAAATATGGCATCATTGAACGTATTTGCATTCATTGCAGCTCAAGCTATTTTTGATATAGAAGATGGCGTTCCGAATGAAAGTTTGAATAATTTCCTGAGAGAGAGAAAAGAAAACAATATAAATCTTATCATTGACAGTTTGAAAATATAATCCCAATTATCATGAAAAAAGTAATTTATTTTCTTGTTTTTTGTTTGAGTATTCCTTTTTCTGTTTTTGCCCGGTTAAGCATTGAAGACTGTCAAATAAAGGCAAAGGAAAATTATCCGCTGATTAAAAAATATGATTTAATAAGTCAGTCAAAAGAATACAGTTTAGCGAATGCGAACAAAGGATATTTGCCTCAATTGCAAGTAAATGCAAGAGCCACTTATCAATCGGATGTAACTTCTATTCCTATTTCAGTTCCCGGAATTGATGTTCCAAGTTTTGCCAAAGACCAATATCAAGCAACAATCGAATTGAATCAACTCATTTGGGACGGCGGGTTGATTCGTTCTCAAAAACAAGTGACCGAAGCCAATTCGGAAGTCGAAATAAAGCAATTGGAAGTCGAATTATACACTTTGGAAGATAGAATCAATCAATTATTTTTCGGTATTCTTTTGTTTGATTCGCAATTGGAACAAAATCAAATTTTAGAAGCGGAATTACAACGAAGTTACCAAACGATAAGCAGTTATCTCGAATATGGCATTGCGAATCAAGCGGATTTGGATGCTGTGAAAGTGGAACAGTTAAACACAAAACAAGCTTTGGTTCAGATTCAGTCAAGTAAAAAAGCTTTTCTTGAAATGCTGTCTCTTATGATAGGAGAACCTTTAGATAATTCTGTGATACTTGAAAAACCGAATGTTTACGAGAAACAGGCTTTGTTTTCGGGAATAAACAGACCGGAAATTCAATTGTTTGAAGCACAAAATTTATTGTTTGATTCTCAGAAGCAAATAATCAAATCTTCTAATATGCCAAAACTGGGATTGTTTGTGCAAGGAGGAATTGGGCGTCCGGGATTGAATATGTTGACGAATGAATTTGAGCCTTTTTATATCGGAGGGGTACGTCTGTCATGGAATTTAGGTTCTTTATATACGCAAAAGAATGATTTGAAGAAAATTGAAATAAATCAAAATCGGATAAATGCCGAAAAGGAAGTTTTTCTGTATAATACAGCTTTAAAAATGATTCGTGAAGATGAAGATATTAAAAGGATAAAAGATTTGATGAAATATGATGATGAAATCATTGCTTTGCGAGAAAATATCCGAAAATCAGCGGAAGCTAAAGTGGCTAATGGAACATTGACTGTTACGGAATTGATGCGGGAAATGACTCATGAAAGTTTGGCTAAACAAACCAAAGCGGCTCACGAAATTGATTTGCTAATTGCGATATATAAATTGAAGAATACAACGAATAACTAAAAAATAAAATCATGAAAGAACTGAAAATAACGAAAATTGTCCTGTTTGTCGGATTGCTTTTGCTGATTAGTTGCGGAAAAAACAATGGCAATCAGGATGCTTCCGGCACATTTGAGTCCACCGAAATAGTGATTTCGTCTCAGGCTTCCGGTCAAATTAAGCAACTTAATCTTTCGGAAGGTCAAACATTAGGCACAGGCGAAATTGTTGGATATGTTGATACGACGCAATTGTATCTGAAAAAAGAACAATTATTGGCTGCGATGAAAGCGGTTGACAGTCGCAGTTATACTATTTCGCTGCAAATAGCATCCATAAAGCAGCAAATAGCCAAACAGCAAACGGAATTGATTCGGTTTCAAAACTTGGTAAAATCGAATGCGGCGACTCAAAAGCAAGTGGATGATATTCAATATCAAATTGATTTGTTGCATCGACAATTGGCTGCACAAACGGAGACATTGCAAAACAATAATAACAGCGTTTCGGCGGAAGCTGCAAGTTTTCATATTCAAATCCAACAAATAGATGATTTGATTCAGAAAAGCATAATTCTCAGTCCGGCTGCCGGAACGGTTTTGTCCAAATACGCGGAAAGGGGAGAGATTACTGCTTCCGGAAAAGCATTGTTTAAAATTGCTGATTTGGAAAATATGTATTTACGCGCTTATATTACCGCCAATCAATTGACACAATTAAAGTTGAATCAGAAAGTTTCTGTTTTTGCTGATTTTGGAAAAGACGAAAAACGGGAATATTCGGGAACAATTAACTGGATTTCGGATAAAGCAGAATTCACGCCGCGCACTATTCTCACGAAAGATGAGCGGGCAAATTTGGTGTATGCGGTTAAAATCGCAGTTCAGAATGACGGTTATCTAAAATTAGGGATGTATGGCGAAATCAAATTCTGATATTGTTGTCGTTGAATCGATTAATAAGAATTACAAAACAAATCAAGCGCTGAAAGATATTTCCTTTGGTGTTCGCGAAGGAGAACTTTTCGGTTTAATCGGACCGGATGGAGCCGGAAAAACAACTCTTTTCCGCATTTTAGCTTCTTTGATTTTGCCGGATTCAGGAACTGCTTACGTAAATGATTGGAATGTGGTTAAGGATTACAAGGAATTGCGAAAACACATTGGCTATATGCCCGGTCGTTTTTCTTTGTATCCGGATTTAACGGTTGAGGAAAATTTGAACTTTTTTGCGACTGTTTTTAATACAACAATTGAAGAAAATTATTATTTGATAAAAGATATTTACCAACAAATAGAGCCTTTCAAGAATCGTCGAGCGGGTAAATTATCCGGCGGAATGAAACAAAAACTGGCTTTGTCTTGCGCATTAATTCATAAGCCGGTCGTATTGTTTTTGGATGAACCGACCACCGGAGTAGACCCGGTTTCCCGAAAAGAGTTTTGGGGAATGTTGAAGCAATTGAAATCGGAAGGAATAACAATCATCGTGTCAACTCCTTATATGGATGAGGCGAAATTATGCGACCGGATTGCGTTGATGCAGCATGGCGAAATCCTTTCTATCGAAACACCGGAAAAGATTGTCGCACAATTTCCCAAAAAACTTTACGAAGTGGAAGCTGATAATAATTTTACATTATTGGAGAATTTGAGGGAAAATCCTCAAGTCGAGTCGGTATTTATGTTTGGCGAATGTTTGCATCTCACATTGAAAGACGATTCAAATGCGGATATTCCAAATATAAAGGAAATAAAACCGTCCATAGAAGATTGTTTTATTAGAATTACCCCTAAATCCCCTGAAGGGGACTTAGCTGACGCGCGATTTTGAATATGCTGAACATAAATATAATAATAGTACAAATCACGAAAAACGTACACTCCCAAGTCCCCTTCAGGGGATTTAGGGGTTAAAATAAATTTCAGATGTCAAAGTTTCCATTAAAAGCAGGAGTAAGGAGTATTGATAACTCCTACAGACCCAAAGCTCGTATGTCTGATTTAGGTGCTGTAAATATGTTTTATGGAGCATTTCCTGTTCTTTTTGAATTGGCAAAATACAACAGGGAAAATCCTACGGAATCTGAATTGTTTCTTTGGAATCATTTATCCGGAAATAAACTAAAAGGATTTCGATTTAAGAGACAACATCCGATTAAATATTTTATCGCTGATTTTTATTGTCACAAAGCAAAATTAATAATTGAGGTAGACGGAGGATATCATAATGTTCAAGAACAATATCAATATGACCGGAATCGCGATTATGAATTGGAAGAATTAGGTCTTAGTGTTCTTCATTTTACAAATGAGGAAGTAGTTGATAACATTGAGGTTGTTTTAGAGAAGATAAAAGAGGAATTGACCCCTAAATCCCCTGAAGGGGACTTAGCTGACGCACGACTTTGAATATGCAAAATATAATAATAAATAACACAATTCACGAAAAACGCACGCTCCCAAAGTCCCCTTCAGGGGATTTAGGGGTAAACGTCATTGAAACCCGCGACCTCACCAAAAACTTCGGTAATTTCGTTGCGGTCGACCATATCAATTTCACCGTCTCCAAAGGCGAAATCTTTGGATTCCTTGGTGCGAACGGAGCCGGAAAAACGACCGCCATGCGTATGCTTTGCGGCTTAAGCAAACCAACATCCGGAAGCGGCTTCGTTGCCGGTTACGATATTGCCAAGCAATCGGAAATGGTAAAGAAAAACATCGGCTACATGAGTCAGAAATTTTCCCTTTATGAAGACTTAAAAGTTTGGGAAAATATACGTTTATTTGCCGGAATCTATGGAGTCAAAGACGCATTAATATCGCAGAAAACAGATGAAACGTTGACGAAAATTGGTTTGATAAAAGAAAAAAACACTTTAGTAAAAGACCTTCCGCTCGGTTGGAAGCAAAAATTATCTTTTTCGATAGCCATTTTTCATGAGCCTAAAATTGTTTTTCTAGATGAACCGACCGGAGGAGTTGACCCGATTACGCGGCGGCAATTTTGGGAACTTATTTATGAAGCTGCCGAGAGAGGAATCACAATCTTTGTGACCACTCATTATATGGATGAGGCTGAATATTGCAATCGCGTTTCCATTATGGTTGACGGTCGAATTGAAGTGTTAGATACACCTAAAAATTTACGGAATCAATTTCAAGCCGAGAATATGGATGAAGTATTTACCCAATTAGCACGAAAAGCAAAAAGAGGAGAATAAGAATGAAACAACTTTTAAGCTTTGTAAAAAAAGAATTTTATCATATTTTTCGAGATAATCGAACCCTGTTGATTATCATAGGAATACCTGTTGTGCAAATTCTTTTAATCGGTTTCGCTATCAGCACAGAAGTGAAAAACGTGCAGGTTGCGGTTTATGACCCGTCCAATGATATTTCCACGCAACGAATACTCAATCGTATGGAAGCCAGCGAGTATTTTAATATTGTGCAGAAATTGAATCACCCCGAACAGATAGAAGACGTTTTCAAAGATGGGAAAGTGAATTTCGTCATTGTGTTTAGTGAAAACTTCCATAACAGCCTTTGTCACACGGGAGAAGCTTCTATTCAGCTAATTGCGGACGCGACTGACCCCAATCAGGCGACAACGATTAGTTCGTATGCCGCAAATATTATTCAGGATTATCAGCAAGAATTGATTCGGGAATACGATATTCCTTTTCGGATTACACCGGAAGTCCAAATGTTGTACAATCCGGAAATGCGTAGCGCCTATAATTTTGTTCCGGGTTTGATGGGTTTGATTTTCATGCTGATTTGCGCGATGATGACTTCTATCGCCATTGTTCGGGAAAAGGAAACCGGAACAATGGAAGTTTTACTCGCTTCTCCGATGAAACCTATTTATGTAGTTATTTCCAAAATGCTTCCGTATTTTATTATTTCGTGGTTTATATTTGGACTCATATTGGTGCTGTCCTTTTCTATCCTCGAAGTTCCGGTGGTCGGAAATTTGCTTTGGTTGAATGCTTTCTCCTTGCTTTTTATCGTTGTTGCCTTGTCTCTGGGATTACTGATTTCAACCATTGTTAACACTCAAGTCGCAGCCATGTTGGTATCCGGAATGGCGTTTATGCTGCCAGTAATGCTTTTGTCCGGAATGCTTTTCCCGATAGAAAGTATGCCGCCGATTTTGCAAGGCTTTTCCTGTATCATTCCTGCTCGCTGGTATATTTCCGGAGTAAGAAAATTGATGATTGAAGGAGTTGATATAATATATGTTTGGAAAGAAATAAGCATTCTTTTGGGAATGGCGATATTCATTATAACAGTAAGTCTAAAAAAACTAAGAACACGATTGGAATGATGCTAAAATATTTGATTCAGAAAGAGTTTAAACAAATTTTCAGGAATTCTTTTCTTCCTAAAATGATATTCGGATTTCCTTTGATGGCGATTCTTGTTTTTCCGTGGGCGGCAAATCAGGAAATTACCAATATCAATGTTGCCATTGTAGACAAAGACCACAGTTCTTATTCGGAACGATTGGCGAATAAAATAGCTGCATCCGATTATTTCAATTTGATAACGATTTCGAATGTGCATGAAGCGGCTTTAAATAAAGTTGAAGAAGGAAAAGCGGATGTCATTTTGGAATTGCCCGCTGATTTTGAAAAATCGTTGGTCGCTCAAGGTAGTGCGGATATTATGTTATCTGCTAATGCCGTTAATATTATGAAAGGCGGATTAGGGGCTAATTATATGGGCGGAATCATTCAAGATTTTGCGAATGAGGTAAGAGGGGAGTGGATTCAATCTTCGGGAAAAAATACTCTCCCTTTGATAAACATTGTTCCGCAGAATCGGTTTAATCCGTTTTTGGACTACAAAGTATTTATGGTTCCCGCTTTGGTGGTTATGCTCTTAACCATGCTTTGCGGATTTTTACCTGCTTTGAATATTGTCAGCGAAAAAGAAGTCGGAACAATTGAACAGATGAATGTTACTCCTGTAAAGAAAAGTCTGTTTATTCTTTCAAAATTAATTCCTTATTGGATTATCGGATTAATTGTGTTGAGTCTTTGTTTGGGATTAGCTGCCTTAGTTTATGGTTTGATTCCTGTCGGTAATCTAATCACAGTTTATTTTTTCGCCATGATATACATTTTTGTTGTATCGGGATTGGGATTAATCATTTCCAATTATTCTTCAACGATGCAACAAGCCATGTTTTTGATGTTTTTCTTTATGATTGTTTTGATTCTGATTAGCGGATTATTTACTCCGATTGCGAGCATGCCGGATTGGGCACAAAAATTTACGCTATTCAATCCTCTCCGTTATTTTATCGAAGTGATGCGAATGGTCTACCTCAAAGGAAGCAATATTCTTCATTTGGGAAATCAACTGATTGCCTTACTTTCTTTTGCCGTCTTCTTCAACGTTTGGGCAATTATCAGCTACCGTAAAAGCAATTGACAAAATGTTTCGTAGAAACATTGTCTTAATAGCCAGGGATTTTAATCCCTGGTTTATATGAAACAAGTTTTTGTAATTTGCTTTTACATTGAAATACTTTGCCATGCATAATAATTGTAATCTCGCACAACTGTTTCCAAGAAAGAATAATCATCCAATGGGCTTTCTACATTTAATATTTCTTTCACTTTAAAACTTAACGATTGAATAGAAGCCGTTATCGCTCGCTTATTTCGAGGGTCATAAAGCATATAGGAAATAAAACGAACTTGTCCGTCACTTAACAATTCAACTTGACTAAAAGTCGGTTTATAATCTTCAGAAAATTCAATAAAATCTTTGTCCAAATCTAATTTCGGAGGTTTTGCATTTCGCACAATTACCGTTCCCGCCGCAAAATCGCCGATACGTTGATGACGCTGAGAAAAAATAATGAACAGTCCGCCAACACCGATTCCGGTAGGAAATAAATCAATTGGGAGAAGCACCCAACGAAGAAAATACGCAATTGGTCCGGGAGGAGAACCATCCAAAAGAGTTACCCGCGTTCCGGCAATTAATTTTCCGGGAGTTCTTCCGCCCATAAAAGATTCAAAGAAAAAATGATAACAAATAATCGGAAGAAAAATGATGAAGATAATAATGTTTTGTATTGAGCGCGAGACTGGAGGAAAAAGATTTAATCCCCAAAACGAATAAATAATTATATAGATGTAAAGAAACATAATAATGTAATCAATAATCAGAGCGCAACCCCTTCGTAAAATTCCCGCTGGCTCGTATTTTATAATTACATGTTGTCCGGTTAGTATATCAATAGATTCCATATTTTTACTGTTAAAGACGCAAAGATAACTTAGAATTGTTCGTTATTATAAATTATTATCGAATATTATGCCTAAAGTCAAAAAAAACATTGTTTTATGTGTGTAGAGACGCAATGTTTGCGTCTCATTCAACGCGGATGAAGCGGATAAGCGCGGATTTGCTGGCGCGAGGTAACTTGAATCAAACAGATATAAAGGCACGGATTATAAATCCGCGCCAGCGCAGCAACAATATAAATCCGCGCTTATCCGCCCAATCCGCTTCATCTGCGTTCTATTGGCTAAACTTGAGACGGTTTTTAGAAGTGGGTATTCTGCTTTTATGCCATTATCGGAGATTTTTTTATCAATAAAAGAGCAACTTATAGAATAATGCTTTACTTTTGTGTTTTTAGAATTACTAAATTTGAATGAAAGAAGCTGTATTTATCTATCAGAATAAAAAAAAGTGGAAGGAGTACGAAGATTGTTTGAAACAGATTAAACAACAAACTCCGGATACATTAGCAGATATATACATTGACGTAACCAATGATTTGTCGTATGCCCAAACGCATTATGCCGGTTCCAAAATAACGATTTATCTCAACGGCTTGTCGTCTCGACTTCACCAGTTTATTAATGAGAAAAAGAAATGGAAATTTTCACAATTGCTGGATTTTTGGCGAATAGAAATACCACTTATTATGTATCATTGCCGGAAAGAACTATTGTATTCTTTTCTCGTTTTTGCCATTGCTGCATTAATTGGAGCATTTTCGGCTGCCAACGATGATACTTATGTTCGCTTGATTATGGGCGATTATTATGTCGATATGACTCTGAATAATATCGCCAAAGAAGACCCAATGGCGGTGTATAAAAAGTACAACGAAAGCGATATGTTTTGGGGAATCACATTAAATAATATTTGGGTTTCTTTTACCACATTTGTTTGGGGAATCTTTACGTCCATTGGAACAGCCTATATTTTGCTGAAAAATGGAATTATGATAGGCAGTTTTCAGTATTTCTTTTTTGAACATGGTTTGCTTTGGGAGTCTTTTCTAGCCATTTGGTTACATGGAACATTAGAAATTTCAGCGATTATTGTTGCCGGTTGCGCCGGAATAACTATGGGGAATGGCTGGATTTTTCCGGGAACTTATTCCCGTTTTGCGTCTTTTAAGCGTTCCGCCCGAAGAGGAGGGAAGATTATTGTCGGCACAATTCCGATTTTTATTATTGCCGGTTTTATCGAATCTTATCTTACCCGACACACCGAAATGCCGGATGTGGTTCGCTTTTTGATAATTCTTTTATCTTTTGCATTTGTTCTTTTTTATTATGTAATATATCCAAGAAAATTAGTGTCCGAGAAAAAATAAATTAAAAATAGTGTTATTATGAATACAAATATTGAACTTTACAAAAATCGCACAATTGGCGAACGATTTGCTGCAGCAAGCGATTTTATTCGTCAAAATTGGAAAATATTGTTTAAAAACTTATTGTATATCGGTCTTCCATTAGCCATTTTGCAAGGATTTTTTATGCAAACTTACATGGAGGAAGTGATGAATATGATGCTTGCTTCTGATTTTTCTGAATCTGCAATATTTGCTTATGCAGGATTAGCTCTTACTTCAATCCTGTTTTCTCTGTTTTTTTATTCTATAACAGGTGCTATTCTCAATAAATATAAAAAAGGGACTTTGAGTGAAGAAACGAATTGGTCGGATTTGAAAGGAACCGTTTTTTCTTTTGCCGGAAAAATATTTATTCAAGGCTTATTCTTATTTCTTGCTATTTTGCTTGTAAGTCTTGTTTTTGGCGTTATTGTCGGATTTTTGGCATTTGCTGCCGGTTCAGTATTTACATCTGTTATCATATTTTTGGGTATTGTCGTTCTGGGTGCCTTTATCCTTCCTCTATTTGTATTGATGCCTTATCCAATCTTTTTTGAAAACGCTTCGGCTTGGCAAGCATTGAAAAAAGGAATCCGGCTTGGATTTAGATATTGGGGCTCAACTTTCCTGACGGCTTTTCTCGGAGGACTTATCTTGGGAATTGTATATTATATTTTTCTTATGCCTTATGCTATTTATATGGTTGTAAGTGACGGAGATGCCGGTTTCATAGCTTATGTTTTGGCTATTTTCTCCTCCTTGGTGTTAGCCGTAGTTTTACCTGTTTATATTGTTTTTCTAGCATTGCAATATACTTCAGTTACAGAAACCGAAGAAGGCGTTTCGTTACAGAACGACATTGAAAAATTTGATAATTTGTGAAAATAGGCTTTTACATATTTATTTTTCTTGTTTCATTTTGCGTTTCAAATGTAAATGCCGTAGAATTTGCTCCAAAAGATACGCTCCAATTCGAGTCAGTTTCTTTTGATTCGGCTTCGTATCAGTCATTAAAATCTCAAAAAAAGTTTGATTATTATAATCAGCGTCCGGATTCTCCGAATTGGCTTCAAGAACTGAAAGCGGATTTTTATCGGTGGTTGTTTCGTAATATTTCTCCGAATTTAACGGAAAAACAGTTTGATAATATGATGATTTTCGGGTTGATTTTGCTTCTGATTTTTGTCATTCTTTTTCTTTATTTTTATAAACCGTCTTTGTTTTACATTAATCGAAAGCAAAAACTTGATTATCAGATTGAAGATGAAGATATTGACGGGTATAATTTTGAGAAATTAATTCGGGAATCTTTGGCAAAAGAAGAATACGCTGAGGCTATTCGTTGGAATTATCTTAAAATTCTGAAGGCTTTGAATGAATCCGAATTGATTTCTTTTGACTCAAATAAAACAGTTAATGAATATGTTTATGAAATCAAGCGAAATGATTTGAAATCTGATTTTAGGAATCTTTCGCAGCAATTTTTGTACTATCATTACGGAAAAGGAGATGCTGTTCGTAAAACATACGATACATTCTGTGAATTAAGCGAACAATTATTAAAACGATTATAAAATGAAGAAAAATCTATTTTTCGGTGTCATAATTGTTTTAATGTTCCTTATTATGTATGGAATAAACCGGAATGCTCCACGTAAATTCAGGTGGGAACCGACTTATGATACGCGAGATACGCAGCCTTACGGCGCTTTTGTCTTCGATAAATTACTGAAAACGTCTTGGGAAGAAGGCTACACTCATTCGTATGAAAGCATTTTAGATTTGTATTCAAAAGGCGATTTGGAAAATGCGAATTTATTGATTATCTGCGCTGACTTTGATATTCCCATATATCAAGAAAAAGCGTTTTTTGACTACCTTGAAAAGGGAGGGAATATTCTGATTTCTTCTTCTTCTTTTAGATATTCGTTATCTGATTCACTGAATTTTTATCTTCGTTGGAATTATTCTTCTTATTTTTCGTCCGATTTATCTTTGAAACAACCAATAACTTCTGCTTATCTTTGGACTTCTTCTGAAAAAGATAGCATTCGAAATATTCCAAAGCCAATACTAAACCGGACATTTTCGCCTAATGATGGCGATTCGATTGGTAGAGGAAACGTTTCAATTATGGCGACCAATTCAGAAGATGAGGCTATAATGCTTCGGTATGAAATAGGAGAGGGGAATCTTATTTTATGTTCCACTCCGTTGCTTTTCACGAATTATGCTATCTTACATGACTCGGTTAATCCGTTTATTTGGAATGTCTTAGCTCCATTGAAAGGAAAACCTTTGATAAGAACCGAATATTATGGAGAAGGGCGGTCGGGCGACGAATCGGATTCCGTTTTTCGTTATCTTTTGAGTCAGCCTTCTTTGAAATGGGCATTTTATATTGTGATAGGCGCATTGATTCTCTTCATGCTTTTCACTATTAAACGAAAACAAAAAATAATTCCGATAATAAAACCGCCGGAAAACAGGATGCTCGATTTTGTCCGGTCTATTTCGGCACTTTATTTGACCCAAAACAACAATGCTGATATTGTTCTGAAAAGATATATTTATTGGGGCGATGCGTTAAAGAAAAGGTATGGAATTGATATTATCAACGAACAACATGATAAGCCTTTTATTAAGCATTTTTCCATGAAAACAGGAATGCCGGAAAATGATGTTCGTAGTTTATTCCTTGAATTAGACGCTATTCGCGAACACACGGAAGTAAGCGATACGGAAATGATGAATTTAATAACAAAAATGAAAATAGATTAATGGAAGAGCTAAAAAACAGAATAGACCTTTCCGAGTTTGCCGAAAAGGTCAATGAATTAAAGGCAAAAATAGGAGAAGTAATTATTGGTCAAGAAGAACCGATTGATTTATTACTGACAACTTTATTAGCAGACGGCCATGTGTTATTAGAAGGTGTTCCGGGAGTTGCTAAAACATTATTAGCTAAATTGATAGCGAATTTAATTGATGCCGATTTCTCTCGCATTCAGTTTACACCGGATTTGATGCCTTCAGACGTATTGGGAACTTCTGTTTTCAATCTCAAATCCAGCGAATTTGAATTTATCAAAGGACCTATTTTCTCAGAAATCGTACTGATAGACGAAATTAATCGCGCGCCGGCAAAAACACAAGCCGCACTTTTTGAAGTCATGGAAGAACGTCAAGTAACCGTTGACGGTTTTACCCGAAAAATGGGCGATGTTTACATGGTTGTTGCGACTCAAAATCCGGTAGAACAAGAAGGAACCTATCGTCTTCCGGAAGCGCAATTAGACCGCTTCTTGATGAAAATTGTGATTGATTATCCCAAACCGGAAGAGGAATTTGCTATTCTTAAGCGTCACAATGAAAATAATCGTTTAACGAAATTAGAAAAGATAGAACCGATTCTTTCTAAAAAAGAGCTGTTAACTTTCCGAAACTTAGTCAATCAAGTGGTTGTCGAAGAAAGTCTGTTGAAATATATTTCAGATATTGTTATTGCAACGCGCAATACCAAAGCAATTTATTTAGGCGCCTCTCCTCGTGCGGGAATTGCCTTGTTGAATGCAGCAAAAGCCTATGCCATTTTGCAAGGGCGCGATTTTATTATTCCCGATGACATTAAATACATTGCGATTCCGGTTTTGCAACATCGTTTGATGCTTTCTGCCGAAACCGAAATGGAAGGGCGTTCGGCTGCAACCATTGCCAAACTTTTGGTCGAAAAAATTGATGTGCCCAAATAATGTTTATTAAAAAACGTTTATATATTGCAGTCATTGCTATTGTCCTTTGCTTTGTAGCGGGCTATATCAGTGTTTTTATGTTTACATTGGCGCAAATATTATTTTTCATATTGCTAGCCCTTTGTATCTATGAAATATTTCTGTTGTACGCCGTGCGAAAAAAAGCAATTACTTGTTGGAGAGAATGTGCAGAACGTTTTTCTAACGGCGATAAAAATGAAGTGAAACTTCATTTGTCGAATTATTATCCCTTTCCGGTTACTTTAGAAATTATAGACGAAATTCCTCCACAGTTTCAAATTCGCGATTTGCTTTTTCATTTTGACATGAAGAAGAAAGACGATAAAGTCTTGAAATATTTTATTCGTCCGGTTAAAAGAGGCGTTTATCAATTTGGCATAATTAACGTTTTTGTCTCAACGAAAATAGGATTTATCAATCGTCGCTTTAAATTAGGAGAACCTTGTAATATAAAAATTTATCCTTCTTTTGCTCGTCTAAAAGAATATGAATTATTAGCGTCAAGCAATAAATTATCACAACACGGAAACAAGAAAATCCGAAAAATCGGACAACAACTCGAACCTGACCAAATCAAAGAGTATATCAAGGGAGATGATTATCGTTTTATTAATTGGAAAGCAACGGCTCGCCGGGGAAAACTAATGACCAATGTTTTTCGTGATGAACGCGCTCAAAATATGTACTGCTTGATTGACAAAGGGCGAACGATGCAATCGGCATTTGAAAATATGACATTGTTGGATTATTCAATAAATGCGTCTTTAGCATTGTCTTACGTTTCTTTATTAAAAGGAGATAAATCCGGTTTAGTTACTTTTGAAAGGAAAATAGATTCTACCATTCCGGCAACGCGCAACCCGATACAGATGCAATTGATTCAAGAAGCGTTGTATCATCAGACAACTGCTTTTTACGAAAGTGATTTTCAGTCTCTTTATCAATCGGTTAATACAAATATCAAAAACAGAAGTTTGTTGATTGTTTTCACTAATTTCGATTCTGTGCAGGCGATGCAACGCCAATTGCGCTATCTTTCTGTTTTAGCGAAGCGACATAGTGTTTTGGTCGTTTTCTTTGAAAATACAGAATTGGAAGAAGTTGCGACTCGTGTTCCCAATTCCAAAACGGAAATATACGAAACGGTCGTAGCTGAAAAATTAGAATACGAAAAAACCTTGATTATTCATAAGTTGAGACAACATAACATCATGTCTTTGTTGACTCATCCTTCCCAATTGACCATAAATGTTATTAATCGTTATTTGGACATAAAAGCCCGAGAAATTTAGTGACAAGTGAACCCAAAAAGTAACAAGTGACAAAAGTGACGAGTGACAAGTATTGCAAAGCGATGCTTTGTGTTGTGCCGCTTCGCGGTTACTTGTCACTCGTCACTTTTGTCACTTGTCAACTAAAAAAAAGCCTGATGCGTTAGCATCAGGCTTTTTTTTTTACTTTTTATTTCTGTTTCCGTAACGATTCATGAATTTGTCTACACGTCCCGCAGTATCCACCAGTTTTTGTTTACCAGTATAGAATGGGTGAGAAGTGCTTGAAATTTCTATTTTAATTAACGGATAAGTAACACCGTCAATTTCGATAGTTTCTTTTGCATTAATAGTAGAACGAGTGATAAATGTATCATCATTTGAGATGTCTTTAAAGACAACTGGACGATAATTTTCTGGATGAAGTCCTTGTTTCATTGTTTTATGTTTTTAATTTGTTGTTTTAATCGATTTCCAAACGATTCGGGTTGCAAAAGTATGAATATTTATACTAATAACAAAATTTATAGAAGAAAATTTCTTTGCCAAAGGCAAATGAGTAGACAAGTAGACAAGTAAACGAGTAAACGAGTGAACAAGTAAGGCATTTTTTTATTTCCGTTAGGAAATTTTCTTTAGTAGCCAGTAAGCTTGCTTGCTGGAAAAGTTGATAGCGCGGTATTGGTAAAAACAATTTTCATTTGAACGAATAACGTTTAACGACATCTTCAAATGGAACGACATTAACATCCTGAATAGACTGCCTGATTCCTTCTTTTACTTCGTCTACAGAGTACTGACAGGGTGCCTCATTAACTGTTGAGGTACTAATTAAAGACTTAGCATATTCAAGAATTTTAGAGATTAGCTCTTCATCCTTTGTTGATGAAATGATGTTGAGTAATTCCCGTTGCTGATATTCTACAGTTGCATTCATGACTCGTAATCTTTTTGAAATGTAGACAAATTTAGAAAAAAAATATCAGAGTGAAAACTAATAACAAAATTTATAGAAGAAAATTTCTTTGCCAAAGGCAAATGAGTAGACAAGTAAAAGAGTAAACAAGTAAGGCATTTTTTTTATTTCCGTTAGGAAATTTTCTTTAGTAGCCAGTAAGCTTGCTTGCTGGAAAAGTTACAGGCAAGTTGCATAGGGTATGTCCGTCTGGTACAGCATCCTTAGGATGCTGCTTAGTTAGGTACGCTCTCTATCGAGAGCTTTTTTTCGATAGAAATTAAATGCGTTGACTTTAATTATTTACGCGGATAGACTACATTTTTTATGATGAAATTATTACCTTTGCAGAAAATTAGGCGAAATTTTTATAAACCCAAATAATTTATAAACAAAATGGTAAGTTACAAAGAATTAGGCTTAGTAAATAGCCGTGAAATCTTCAAAAAAGCGTTTGAAGGAAAATACGCAATTCCTGCTTTCAACTTCAACAACATGGAACAAATGCAAGCAATTATTCAAGCTTGTGTAGAAGAAAGTTCTCCTGTTATTCTTCAAGTTTCAAGTGGTGCTCGTAAGTATGCAAATCAAACATTGTTGCGTTACATGGCGCAAGGAGCGGTTGAATATGCGAAAGAATTAGGTAAAAATATTCCTATTGTATTGCACTTGGACCATGGTAGTGATTTCGAACTTTGTAAAAGCTGTATTGATATGGGATTCTCGTCTGTAATGATTGACGGTTCTCATCATGCATACGATAAAAATGTGGAAATTACTGCAAAAGTAGTTGAATACGCTCACAAATATGACGTAACTGTTGAAGGTGAATTAGGTATTTTAGCTGGTATCGAAGATGATGTTGTTGCTGAACATCACACTTACACTCAACCGGAAGAAGTAAAAGATTTCGTTAGCAAAACAGGAGTTGATTCGTTAGCTATTTCCATCGGTACTTCTCATGGTGCAAATAAATTCAAACCGGAGCAATGTACTCTTAACGCGGAAGGTGTATTAGTTCCACCTCCATTGCGTTTCGATATTTTGGAAGGCGTAGAAGAAATGATTCCCGGATTCCCAATTGTATTGCACGGAGCTTCTTCAGTTCCTCAAAAATATGTGGAAATCATCAACGCAAATGGTGGTGCATTGAAAGATGCAATTGGTATTCCTGAAGAAGAATTGCGTCGCGCGGCTCAATCAGCAGTTTGTAAAATCAATATTGACTCCGACGGTCGTTTGGCTATGACGGCAGCTATTCGTGAAGCGATGAGCCAACATCCGGAATGGTTTGACCCTCGTCAATATTTGACTCCGGCTCGTGAATGGTTAAAAGAGCTTTACAAACATAAAGCGGTTCATGTATTAGGTTCTGCGGGTAAAGCGTAAGAACTTTATATATTTAGCATTTATTTTCGCCCTGATAATAAGTTGATTCTGTCGATTTATGTCAGGGCGAAATTTTTGGTGCCTAAGTAACCAGTGATTAAAATCACTGGTTATTAATGCATTGTTTCTCCGAAACAATTGGGTGGCGTACTTCGCTGGCGCGGATTTGTAATCCGTGCCTTTATATCTATTTAGCACGAATTGCAAATTCGCGCTAGCGGAAACAGTGATTTTTGTACACTTTCCCTTTTTCTTGGCATATTTTTTGACTTTTCTTTCGCTATTGAATTAGCAAACAAAAATTAATGACCCTTTTCTCAACAAATACTGACAATTCTAATAAATTTAACATTCAAAGTTTGGATGTTAGGTGTATTTTATTAGAGAGAGAGAGAGAGAGACTCACCTTTTAAACCA
>JGI996J12353_1000056_pt1 | contig 36381 bp, 34 predicted proteins | sample IntmicLarv5ML5BL_FD_12353 | JGI IMG/M metagenome (IMG submission 12353) | reverse complement strand
GTTCCCGAATGCGGTGTGGATGTACGGAGTATGCCATGATGTGTACGGGAAGATCGTCGTCGAAACCTCGAAGCAACCCGTAGAACACGAAACCACTATCTCGTCCTCGGTTCCCATAAGGATCTGTCTTGCGATTATCGACTCGGGGCATCCCGCACAAAGCCTGTGGCCGCTGGCCAATCTAACAGGGATCTTGTTGAGATCCTTGAGCGACATTGTGCTCATGACTTCACCCCCAGGAAATTGATCCTCTTTGCCCTTCCATCCTTCACGTCCTTGTACACCGACATGAAATCTGATACCATGGTATCAGCTCCTCCGAGACCGTATATGAAATTATACATCTTCGGCATGGAATCATTCTCTATCGCGGCCGCAACTATCTCGGGGAACATCGGACCGTAGGAACCGACACTGAGGTGTCTGTCCATCACGACCACTGCCTTCTTTCCCTTCATGACCTTTGCGAGCTCTTCGATCGGCCACGGGCGGTAAAGGCGCGGCATCGCGACACCGACCTTCATTCCTTCCCTGCGGAGCTGATCTACTGCCTCTTTCATCGTTCCGAAGGAGGATCCTAAGACCACTGCGATGATCTCTGCATCCTCGCACATGTATTCCTCGACGACATTGTACTTTCTGCCTGAAAGTGCTTCGAACTCCTTGAAGACTGCCTTTGCTATCGGCAGGGCCTTCTCCATGGCCTCCACCATCTGATACTTGTGAGGATAGTAATACAACGGTCCGTCCATCAGATTATGCGATATGGGGTTCTTCACGTCCAACAGGGGATACAGGGGCTTGTACTCACCGACGAATTTCTTGATGTCGTGTGTCTCCAGAGGGGTCATCCTCTCTATCGCGTGGGTTAGAATGAAACCGTCAAGGTTCACAAGACCAGGAAGCTGAACATCATGGTGCTCGCATATCCTCGGAGCTATGATAGACATATCATATGCCTGCTGGACATTCTCCGCGAACAGAGTTATCCATCCGCAGTCCCTTGCAGCCATGACGTCTCCGTGATCGTTCTGAATATTGATCGGTCCGCTGACGGCTCTGTTCGCTACCGCCATTATGAGCGGCACCCTCATCGAGGACGCGATAGGCATCATTTCCCACATGTACGCAAGACCTTGCGATGCCGTTGCCGTGAATGTTCTGGCACCTGCGGATGCCGCTGTGACACATAGCGTAAGCGCACTGTGTTCCGATTCGACACAAACGAATTCGGTGGATACTTCGCCGTTTGCAACATACTCCGCGAACTTCTCGACTATGATCGTCTGAGGTGTGATAGGGTATGCCGCACAGACATCTGGGTCCACCTGTTTCCATGCGAGCGCGATCGCCGCATCTCCGTTTATTGCTATATCGCTGTGAACCATATTCACTCCTCCTTCATTGTTATGGCCTTCTTGGGACAAACCTTGGCACATATCCCGCAGCCTTTGCAGTGGGACATCTTTATCCCTTTGATTTTATCGTCTACAACCAATACACAGTCGTCGGGACAGTATATCCAGCATGTGAGACAATCTATGCACTTATCCATGTCTATGACAGGTGCGAGACTTCTCCAGTCTCCCGTAAGGAATTGTTCGGAGTTGCCGGGAACGATCACACGGTCCCCGACCACCAGATCTTTGTAGTTTGCTATGTTGACCATTTACTGCACCTCCTCGTATGCTCTTTTCAACGCAGACAGATTCTTAACTATCATCTTGTCCTGAAGTTTACCTGTGAATTTTGCCGTCATGTTGTCCTCGAGTTCGGTATAAGGTATCAACGGCCTGATCTTCAGAAGGGCTCCGAGCATGGATGTGTTAGCCATAGGACGTCCTATCTCTTCTGTAGATATCCTCGTGGCATCCACGGTGTGGCACTCCACGTCGTGACCGATCGCTTTTTTCAGTTCTGCGGGCGTTCCGGGGTAATTTACCAAGATCGTTCCTCCGTTCTTGAGTCCTTTTGCGACATCCACTTTACCTATCAGAGTCGGGTCTACAACTATGACTATATCAGGCTCATACACCTGCGTGTGAACTCTTATCGGGTTCTCCGATATTCTGGCAAACGCTTTGATGGGCGCACCCATTCTTTCCGGTCCGAATTCGGGAAAGGCCTTAACGTACTTTCCAGCGTAGATCGCGGTTTCAGCGAGGATCTCATTTGCGGTAACAACCCCCTGACCGCCTCTACCATGCCAACAAATTTCCGTATCCATGGTGAATCAACTAAAGTAGGGGAATACTCGTATCCGATTTAAATGCTTGTGTTATTGTTGGTGAAAAGTTACATATTTTATCTTATTATTGTCAATAAACACAATTATTTAACGTTTTTATACGAATACCATCAATAATATTTCGAAATTCGAATTATGTTGCATCTATAAAACACCTCTGGAAGACAGCCTTTTGATAATTTGTCCCAACTCGGATCTTTTCATTGTTCGCAATAACGCCGATCCCTCATGAAAACACTTTTTTGACGAACAATTAATAAACAAGTACCTCGAAATGCTGTTCGAAGAAGAACCTCCAAATACAGCATTCTTTACCTCCATCAGACAAAAAATCATGCGACAGACCTGTTTTCATGTATATTTTTGACAAGACAACTACCTGATTCGTGGTTGACGAAAAAAAGGATATTATAATGAACGGCATACGGGTAGCCAATGAGTAGGGCACAACGTCCTGCGCTGATAAACTTCTTCCAAGAGTGTAATTACCATGGACAAGAAGATAGTTGACGTTAACGAACTGCGCGTAGATGATGTACCTTTTGTCGGTGGAAAGGGAGCAAACCTCGGAGAACTTACCTCTGCAGGATTCCCTGTTCCCGGAGCCTTTGTTCTGACCACAGTTGCATACGACCATTTCCTCAAAGGAAGCAAGGTCCTTGAGAAGGTCAACAAGGAACTGAAAGGCATTGACAGAAAATCAGATCAAAGTCTGACAGACGCATCCAAACGCATAAGGAAATTGTTTGAAACGAACGATATTCCGAACGACCTGAAGAAAGAAATAATCGCCAGCTACAGAATGCTTGTTCCGAAGGACAAACAGATCTTTGTTGCCGTTAGATCAAGTGCCACAGCGGAAGATCTTCCTGACGCAAGTTTTGCAGGACAGCAGGAAACATTCCTCAATGTATACGGTGAAGACGACCTTTTCGACAAGATCAGAAAATGCTGGTCCTCCCTCTTCACCGCGAGAGCTATCGCATACCGTGAAAAGCAAGGTTACGCACACGAAGATGTGAAACTAGCCGTAGTAATTCAAAAAATGGTGAACTCGGAGATCTCCGGCATAATGTTCACAGTGGATCCTCACAGCGGAGCGAAGGACATCATCATCGAAGCCGGATATGGTCTCGGAGAGGCCATTGTCGGCGGAGAGGTCACACCCGACACTTATGTCATCGACAAATCGAAAATGGACATAACAAAGAAAAGGATCTCCACACAAAAATGGAAATATGTCCGCGGAAAAGACGGAGGATGTCTAAAAGTGGATATTCCTGCAGGGGACGAAAAAAAGCAAAAGATACCCGATTCCTGCATACTTGAGATCGCGGAGATAGGAAGACAGGTCGAGATCCACTATCAAAAACCAATGGATATGGAATGGTGTATCGAGAGCGGAAAGGCGTATCTGGTACAAGCAAGACCCATCACCGCGGTCGGTAACACAAACAACGGAGGAAACGTCGGAAACGAAGAGTCGGGTGCGACCAGGATCCTGACCGGCCTGGGCGCAAGTCCTGGATTTGCAACAGGTACCGTGAGGATATTCGACGAATCAATGAGTTTGGATGTTGTCAAGGACGGAGACGTGCTGGTAACAAAGATGACCATGCCCGATATGGTTCCTGCGATGAGCAGATCCGTGGCCATTGTCACCGATGAGGGCGGAATGACATGTCACGCCGCGATCATATCCAGAGAGCTCGGTACTCCCTGCATAGTGGGAACAGGCTGCGCCACCGACACTCTGAAAGACGGAGATATCATCACTGTCGATGGAACAACCGGCACTGTCTACAGAGGAGAAATAAAGAAGAAAGAAGAACCCGCTCAGTCCGCAGGTTCGACGGCGTCCGAATACATACCTGTGACCGGGACCAAGGTCTTGGTCAACATGAGCATGCCGACAAAAGCGGATGAGATAGCAAAACTTCCATGCGACGGTGTCGGCCTCATGAGGAGCGAATTCCTTTTCACCAATTACATAGGAGAACACCCCTGTGCGGTCATCGACGACGGACGTGCCGACGAACTTGTGGATAAACTTGCTGAAGGGATCGCGAAAGTTGCCCGTGCATTCTATCCCCGCCCCATAACACTCAGGACCTCGGATTTCAAGACAAATGAATACCGCGATATGAAAGGAGGGGCCGATTACGAACCCAACGAGGATAATCCCATGATCGGATGGAGAGGATGTTCCAGATACATCTCGGAAAGCTACCGTGAAGCGTTCATGTGCGAACTCAAAGCGATCAAACGCGTCAGAGATGAATTCGGACTCAAGAATGTCAATATCATGCTTCCTTTCGTCAGAACCATCTTCGAGGTCGAAGAGATAATCAAAATGATGGAGAATGCCGGCCTGAAAAGAGGTCTTGACCTCAAACTGTACTTCATGGCAGAAGTTCCGGTCAATATCTTCATGGCAGAAGAGTTCTGCAAGTACTGCGATGCATTCTCGATCGGTTCCAATGACCTGACGCAGCTCACTCTTGGATGCGACCGCGATTCTGATATCCTTGGACGCATGGGTTACTTCGACGAAAGGAATCCGGGTGTCAAAGCAGCGATATCCCAGCTGATAAAAGTTGCACACAAGAACGGCAAGACCGTGGGAATATGCGGACAAGGTCCGTCCGTCTACCCGGAATTCGCGGAATTCCTGGTGGAAGAAGGAATAGACTCGATCTCGCTGAACCCCGACACCTTTGTGAAAACAAAGATGAACATCGCATCAGCCGAACAGAGGATACTGCTCAAGAACCTCAGAGAACTCAGGCAGCAGTGAATCAGTTAAGAGGGCTGTGAGCCTTAGAACTCTCTATCAGCCTCTCGTTCAAACCCGACGCCTGCTCCTGAGGAAGGAGCATGGTCGTCACTTCCATGAAAGGGTGCTTTGCACCCTCGATTATTTTTACATCATCAAGAGTTTTCAGTCCCCACTTTTCAGCAGTCTTCTCCAACCCCAATCTGAGACTCATATCGTTAGGTTCCAACACGATGGCTTTGAAGGTATCCAAACCCAGTCTCTTCGCTGCCATCACTCTGTGGTGTCCGTCCACAACAAGATATCCCTCGCATCTCTTGATCACTATAAGGGGCTCGTTGAGTCCTCTTTTGATCTCATACTGTCTTCCTATAAGCTCATCCATGTAGACTTCTTTCTGAGTCGGGATGATTTCGGATATTGATATCTCTTGGTTATACACTTTCATCCTTATGCCGTTCTGGCGTTCCATGAAATTCTTCACGGTCATCACCTTTCCCGGCCTGGATTTCTCTATCTGAGATCTTACTACATCGATGTTTGAAATGATCCCAACTATCTTGCGTTCATCATTGATGACAGGCAGATTCCTTAATCCATACCTGAAGAGAACACGCGTTGCATCATCAATAGACATTGAAGGAATGGCACAGAGCGTTCCCCTGCTCATGATCTCCCTCATCTTGGCATTCGGCCTGTCCATGAAGCTCAAAAGTTCTTTGGCGGTCACATATCCGAGCAGATATTCGTTCTCAACGATGGGAAATCCGTGAAAATTTGATTTGATTATTTTTTCCTTAACCTGCTCCACCGTCATATCTGGAGTGACATACTGAACATTTCTGATCATGTAGTCCGCGACCGTTGCATCCGCCATATTATCAATACCTGCATCCAATCATACAATGAAATACCTTTCACTCTGATTTCTCGATCTTGATGGAGATTCAGTAAAACAATGATGATGTTTCTTCTGTCGTGTTAAATACAATCTGCATCGAAGATCCAAAACGAAGATATCATCTGAGTTTCACCATTATTGAAAATAGCCCTTAAAATAAGCAAACTTATATACAATAATGATATTAGTATTACTTAATAAAGATATTGTAATACTAAATGTTAATAAACACAATATTTTTATGTCTCTGTATTAGAGATTTTTTGCCTCCGACCCGAGTATATTCACTCGGGTCACCCCTTATTCCTTTATTTTAATCACAAAATGCCAAGATAAAGATGAAATTCCATTAGCCATCAAAAAAGAACCATTAAATATTATCGCTCATTATCAAGATTTGTGCCCTGGTAGTGTAGTGGCCTATCATGAAGCCCTGTCGAGGCTTCGACACGGATTCGAATTCCGTCCAGGGCGCTCATCCTTTCAATTTTATTGACAGTTTTACCTCCTATATCTTCCATGAATTTTTACAAAAATGCAAAAAATCTCCTTTTGTTTTTCAATATTTGCACATTTCATTCATTACGAATCGAGCAAATTCTATCATCAGTTGTGGCGTTTTCCGATATTGCCGATTCATTTTGTACAGGAGCCGAAAAGCCTTACAACATTCCGTTTCATAGTCTCATCATATTCGAACACAGCATCGACCTCGAATATCTCCCTCATGTTTTCCGGCGTGAGAACTTCTTCCGGTGTTCCCATCGCGAAGATCCTGTGATCCTTCAACATAACAATACGATCACAATATCTTACTACCATGGGAAGGTCATGTGATACAATGACGACTGTAAGGCCGTCTTCACGAGAAAGGTTGGTTACAAGATCCAAGATATCGAACTGAGCACTGATGTCCAGATGAAGGGTTGGTTCATCCAAAAGGATTATCTCCGGCGTTTGTGCAAGAGCACGTGCGATGATCACACGCTGTCTTTCCCCTCCGCTCATAGTATTTATCAGCTGATCAGCAAACTTCAAAACATTTGTCCTTTGCATTGCCTCGTTTATTATCCTGACATCGTCGGATGATTCGCCACTAAATGTTTGCATGAATGGCATGCGACCCATTGCAACAATATCCCTGGCCATGAATGAGAATCTTATCTCGTTCGTCTGAGGTACCGATGCGATACGCCTGGCTATTTGAGATTTTGTCAGATCTTCCAGATCTTCGCTGCCAACAAAGACCTTTCCCACATCAGGATGAAGATTTCGATTCAAGTGTTTCAAAAGAGTGGTTTTTCCACAACCGTTAGGGCCAATGATGCCTATTACCTCTCCTTCTCTGATATTCAGATCCACTCCGTCCAAAACAGGTTTTTCCTTGTAAGAGAACTTCAGATCCTCGATCCTGAGCATTAATTCCACCCCACTTCACTCTTTCTTTTGCGCAGAAGATAAATGAAATACGGTGCACCTACCAACGCTGTCAATATCCCTATCGGCAAAGTACCGATAGACGGGAACAGTGTTCTTGAAAGAAAATCACAGATCACCAAGAATGTTGCTCCTCCCAACATGGACATCGGCAACAATATTCTGTTGTCCGGACCCAGTATTATCCTCAGAATATGCGGTATCACAAGTCCCACAAATCCGATAACGCCCACAAAGGCAACTGCCGCCGCGGTCACAACTGCTGTTGCAATCAATATCTCTAATCGTACATTACGGACGTTGACTCCCAGATCCATTGCATGAGAATCGCCCAACATCATTGCATTAAGCTCTCTTCCGCGAGAGATCATTATCAACGAACCTGCCAGCACAAGCGGCGCGACGATCAATGCGTCCTCCCATGACGAATAAGAAAGATTTCCCATGGACCAGAATACTATTCCCTCCATCTGATCTCCTGCAACATAGGTCAAAAGAGATACGAACGCACTAAAAAGTGACCCTACTGCTATACCCGATAGCAATAATGTCTCTGTGGGAACCTTACCTCCGACGCGCGACACGAAATAGACAAGGAACATTGTTCCCAAACAAGTTAAAAATGCGAATACCGGCACCGTGATCGCTTGCGGAATGAACGGTATAGTGAATAGCATTGCAAACGCTGCACCGAACGATGCTCCTGACGACAATCCCAGGATGTATGGGGAAGCCATCGGATTCTTGAACACCGCTTGCATAGCTGTTCCCGCAATACCCAATCCCGCCCCTACAAAGATCGCCATTATCATTCTGGGTGCGTTTACTTCCTGAACTATCGTAACATAGATATCCTTCCCGTGCCCGAACAGTGCGCGGAGAGCATCCATCATCGACATGGGGATGTAAGCCTGAGTCAGCCCTAATATGAAAAAAATGAAAAGGAATGTGAGTAAGACCACTGTTGCCAAGAATATTCTTGTTCTCCTTTTTCGAAGAGTGGCCTCAATCGTCATCATTCCCTCAAAAGGGTAAAGGGTTTAAACGGTTTTGCTTCGTCTGAGAACGAGCACGACCGCAATAAGCAATATTATCACTGCGGCGATCGCGATGATGTACCACATCGAATCGGAATTGTCTCCTTCGTCGACCGGATCTAATTCTCCGAAAATCTCAGGATACATCCCAGACGCAATGAGTTTGATACCGTCTGATATCGTGGATGCATATGTGTTCATCGTTTTTCCAAGCTGATACACTTTGATCTCTTCTGAAACAAGCATTTCACTTCTGAATTTCGCAATGGAATCCGGATAATTTCCATCCAAGAAAATTATTTTCGCCCCCATCAGCTCCAAATCTCCTGCGTTGATAGGGTATGAAGTGCCCGTTTTCGAAGAATCGGATGCAGCGTTCACTCCTCCTGCCAATCGGATCATCGCAGCGGTTATTGATGAATCGTTGCCTGCTGAGAAGTTACCCGAAGAATAACTTACATATGCTGCAGGAACTTTTTCGCCGTCTGTATCAATACCGTTTGAAATTAACTCGTTGATATAGTACGTTTTTGCATTTTCCATACTTTTCGCCGCAGTGTTATTTGCTTCAGAGATGCCGAATAATTTTCCAATGGTAAATACCGTATCGATAGCTCCGTCGTAAGACTGGGGATACAGCGCCAATACTTTGATGCCGTATGTGTCTCTGATCTTTTCAGCTTGTGTCTTCTGGTAAGAATATCCATACAGCACCACTACATCACGATTTTTATCGAATCCGCCCTCTCCGTTGGCAAGTTTCTGTCCTATCTCATCTGTATCTGTAGTAACACTGTATCCTCTTTCGAATCCGTAATCGCTAACGAGATCTAATGAATAAGTGTCCACCATTACAATACGATCCCCGAATCCCAATTCTACCGTTGTGACTGCGAATGCGGTTCCGAAGATCGCGATCTTCCTTATGGGCGCATCAACTGTGATATCGCCCCATACTCCAGTCACAGTGACCGTATCTGCATCAGAATTGTCCGAAATCAACGAAACAGAAACGAAAGATGACAGAACGATTGCCGTTACTAAAGTGATTGTCATTGCTTTTTTGTTCATTTTCTTCCTCCTCAAATGTGTATTGACACATACTGATAACATTTCCACTATATAATTAGTGTATTGTTAATTCTAAAAAAGTGTTACTGATAAATATCAATCGTCGATATTTTTACCATTGTAAAACAGAAACATTCTTTTATTGAACTGCAATAGGAGAACCATGCGTTGGATGCTCAGAAGTAAGATCCACCGTGCTACGGTCACAGAAACCAGGGTCGATTACGAGGGGAGTATCACAGTGGATACTGACCTCCTTGACAAAGCAGGTATATGGATCGGAGAAAAGGTTTCCATTGCCAATGTCAACAACGGTGCCAGGTTCGAAACCTATGTTTTTGAAGGCGAGAGAGGCACTGGAATTGTCGCCATCAATGGCGCAGCCGCACGCCTTTGCGAAAAGGGAGATAAGATCATAATCATGGGTTATGAACTCACAGAAACTCCGATCCGCTCAAAGGTCATACTTGTAAATGACAAGAACGAAGCTGTAAGGGAACTGGAATACTGAGTTCGGAGCATTCGATGTACAAGATATTCTCTGACGGAGGATCGAGAGGCAATCCCGGGCCTTCCGCGTACGCCATCGTTGTCACCAAGAATGGAAGGACCGTCCACGAGCATTCTGAATATTTAGGCGTTAATACTAATAATTATGCGGAATACAGAGGTCTCATAGCCGCACTTACCAAAGCGATAGATCTCTGTGCGGACGAAGTGGAGTTCATTATGGATTCGGAGTTGGTGATAAAGCAGATGCAAGGAATCTACAAGGTAAAGGGAGATAACATCAAAGAACTTCACCGCGATGCAAAAGCACTTGCATCATTGATCCCTAAGGTCTCCTTCAAAAATGTAAGACGCGATGAATTGCTTATTCCCCGCGCTGACGCCCTTTTGAATCTTGAATTGGATAATCAGTTGTCCTCGGTAAGGAAATAACCGTCGCGGATCAGTCCCATTTCCCTAAAGATCTCACCGGTTTTGACAACTTTCTGTTCGCCGGTCTTCATATCCCTCAGAACAACAGAATCTGATTCCGCCTCTTCTTTCCCTACTATGACCGCAAACCTTGCGTCTATCGCCGATGCGTACTTCATCGCCTTGGCCATCTTCCGTCCCATAATATCCACGTCGGCAGACACGCCTATCGCTCTAAGCTGCCCGGTGATCTCAAACACCCTTATCCTCATATCATCGGATGCCGGGACCATGTATACATCTAGAGGCCTGCTCTTGTGTGTGTGGCCTTCTCTCTCAAGTGCCAGCAATACACGGTCAAATCCTAATGCGAACCCTGTGGAGAACACTTTCTCTCCTCCGAACAGTTCTGACAAAGTATACGATCCGCCTCCGCATATCTGTTTCTCGGCACCGAGAACCGGCGCTTCGACCTCGAAAACCATTCCGGTGTAATAGTCCAATCCCCTTACCACGCCGAGATCTACCTCAGCCTCGGTGATACCTGCGGCCTTGATGAAAGCGAGTACTTTCCTGAGATATTCTCCCGCATCGCCTTCCACTTTGTCAAGCACTTCGGGACCGCCGACAGTCTCAGTTATATTGAAGATCTCTTCGATCGTCTCTTTGCTTACGCCGATGCCGCCGAGAATAAGTTTTGCTTCCTCGTACGCCTTCTTGTCGAGTTTCTGAAGGACCTCTGCCATCTTCTCACCAGGAACTCCTGCATCTGTGAGTTTTTGTCTGAGAACCCCTATGTGTCCGATCCTCACTTTGAACTCTTTTAGTTTAAGCCCCTTTATCATTGCGACTGCCGCAGAGATCACTTCTGCATCCGTCTCTGGTGTAGCGCTTCCAATTATCTCGGCACCGAATTGGAAGAACTCCCTGTATCTTCCGCTCTGCGGCCTTTCGTATCTGAAACATTGGCCGAAATAGAACACCTTTATCGGTTTCGGATCGTTGCTCATATTGTTCACGAACAATCTGATCGACGGAGCCGTCATCTCCGGTCTGAGCGCGATATCCCTGTCTCCTTTATCTTTGAACGCATAGAGTTCGTTGAGAATATTCGGTCCCGATCTCAGGATGAATAACTCCGCTTCCTCGAATATCGGGGTCTGTATCTCTCTGAATCCGTGTACCGAGGCCTTTGTTCTCAGGATATTTTCGTAATATCTCCTTCTCTCCATTTCGTTCGGAAGAAAATCCCTCGTGCCTCTGGGAGACTGAATCATGAGTTGTCGATTATTATCGAAATATATTATCTTGTTGCAGATTCACGCAATTAATAAGTTCTATCTCGTTATACGGAATGGCAGAAAACTCATGTCAGAGGAATACAAATCACTGAATCCGAAATGCAAACTTGCAATGTACATCTTATATTCGATACTGTTCGCAATATTATTCGCGATAGTGTTCGTCATCGAATACTTCTTGACCGACGATTACTCCAACCCTTACTGGATAATATCCGGCATGGTATTGGCCGTCATTTTGGTGTACATAATAGTTGCACCTCAGGTATTCTTCAGACGCTACAAGTATATTCTGACCTCGGACAAGATCGACGTCCTCCGCGGTATAATCATCGTGCGCCGCACAGTTGTTCCAATCGAAAGGATCCATCAGGTCGAGGTTACTCGAGGTCCGATCAACAATCTGCTTAAACTAGCCGATGTGGATATAACGACCGCAGGAGGAGTGGCGTCGATACAGTTCCTTGACATTCCCGTAGCAAACAACATCGCAGAAGAACTCAACAGATACATCAACGAGATAATAAAGGACAGGAAGAAAGATGACTGAAGAAAAATTCAGGAATCATCCTACCGTCATGATCCAGAATCTGGTTGTGGTAATGTTCGTAATGTTCATCTCGCTGGTCAATATCATACTGGAAGATGCATTGATCGGCGCCATAATATTAGCGGTCATAGCAGTTGTCGGACTTACGATATCCGTCATATTTTGGGCCAGACGGACAATATCTTTCGGTGTTGAAGAAGCCGTTGTGGAATCTAATATTTTGTATAAAAAAGTAAAAACGATACCTTATTCAAAAATAGGGTCTGTGAATCTCAACAGAGGCGTATTCAACCAGATATTCGGGACCACCACTCTGAGCATACATGTGAACACAAGCACAAACCCTAAGCTTCCAGAGGCCAGATTCACCTTCGAGAAAGAGCTTGCGGAAAGGATCAAAAGGGATCTTTCGAAAGGTGTGTTCGATCAGCACGAAACAACACATGACGATACTTTGTACGAATCCGTCATCAAATTCTCAGTCAAGGATGTTATACTCCATAGCATATTCGGAATGCCCACCTATTCCTTCGTTCTCGGTTTTGTCATGCTCATATATTCTTTCCTGTCCGCAATATTCCTTGACGGATCTGGAATGTTCTACTCTCTGTTCATGTTCGCGATCTTCCAACCTATCCCGATAATACTATCCATCCTGAAATACCTCAATTTCAAGATCTACCGCATCGGCGATCAGATCCATGTACAATACGGATCGATACAGAAGTTCGTATCGAAATTCGATATCAACAGAGTTAACGCGGTCCGCATCAGAAGACCGCTTTTAGCCAGGATCATGGGAAGATCGTGTCTGGAAGCAGAGGTTGTCGGCATCAATTCTGCTTCAGGGGAAGTTGTTCCTCTGCTCTGCCTCATGTCGAAGAACAACGAAATAGAAAGAACGATCAGAGAACTCGTTCCTGAATTCATTTATGACGTGAAACTAATGAGACAGCCTGCAAATTCCAAATGCCCGCTTTTGTTCAAAGCGATGATCGGCTCGACCCTCAGTACACTGATACTTGCACTTCCCGCTTACGATCTGTACACAGATCCTTACAGTCTCGGAGATCAATCCGATCTCGAGACCATGCTCACGAAATATTTCCTTATCGGAATGATGCTGCTGTGTGTCGCATTATTCTTCTACGCCGCACATGTGTCATACAAGGTCAAGATGATATCCAAGGGAGATTCCCTGTTCACCGTTGTCAATGGTCTGGTCGACAGGACCATTACGACGATGCAGTACGACAGGATACAGATCTTCAAGGTTTCTTCGAGTCCCCTTGCAAGAAGACTCGGTCTTGCAAGGTGTTACATAAATCTATTATCGGCGGCCGGTGCAAAGAAGATCTCCACTGGATACTTCAATAAAGAAGACCTGGAAGAGATCGGGGATATAATGATGGACCGTCTCGATAATGGAGCGTATGATTACAAAAAGAACAGCATATGATCATCTTTTCACGATGATCGACAAAACATCTTCGTCTTCCACGACATGATCCAGCCCCACGGTCTGTCCGGGAAATTTTGCACTGTTCCCCCAGACCATGGCATATCTGAAATTGTTCCTGAAATCCCTGTGGATGACCTCGCAGACCTCTCCGACCGTGTTGCCCTTCTTGACTATCAAAGGTTCGACCATATCTGCTTCCTTACCCTGAGGTTTGAGGTATATCCTGATCATCTCTATCGTGTCGTACAGCGTCTGTTTAAGATCTTCCATTCCGAAGCCCGTGGCGGCGGACACAGGCACTTTAACGTAATCCCTGTGCATTTCCTGCACCGCCTCCAGCTGCCCGGGTTTTGCCAGATCGACCTTGTTTATTCCCATGACGCATTTGATGTAGACTCGATTCCCAGCGAGAACATCCAGCATCTGTTCGACATTTATGTCCTCTCTCACGACAACAGTTGCATTGATATGCCCGTATGCCGCGGTCATATCCTTTATCGTTTCAACATCTATTTTCGTTAATTTGACAGTGGGTTTGACCAGAATACCGCCCTGACCCGCACCGGTTATCACAACATCCGGTTTCACCTGGTCCAATCTTATCGCCGCATTGTATAATTCTCTGAGCAGAACATCCATGTTAGGATTGAATATGTCCACCACCAAAAGTATGACATCGGCAGACCGTGCGGCGGCGATCACCTCTCTTCCCCTTCCCTTCCCGCGTGACGCATCCTTGATCAGTCCCGGCATATCCAGGATCTGGATCTTGGCGTGATTATATTCCAGAACACCGGGAACAACGTCCAGAGTAGTGAAATGGTATGCTCCCACTTCTGATTTTGCTCCGGTCAGCTGATTAAGAAGTGTGGATTTTCCAACCGAAGGGAATCCTACCAAGGCCACAGTGGCATTTCCTGCTTTTTTCACGTAGAATCCTTTCGTAGGACCTTTGGAAGAACGTCTCTTCTCATCTTCCGCCGTAAGCCTGGCTATCTTCGCCTTCAGCTTTCCTATGTGGGCTTCTGTGGCTTTGTTGTACTTTGTGTTGGCGATCTGCTCTTCCAACTCCTTAATCTGTTCCTCGATGGTTGCCACGCTGCCCTCCGAGTCCTATGATAACCACCCGATATATTATCTTTTTTTGAAAAAGGGAAATAAATGAGTTTATTTATCAACTTTGTGTCAAAAATACAACTGGATATCTTGCAACGTTCCGATAGATTTTAATCAAGCAACTGTTTGTGGTGACCCATGAATACGGCAGGGAATGTGATAAAGGATACCGTAAAGGAATTCAAATCACTGTCATCCAAACAAATACTCGCACTTGTCGCCGCACTGATCATTGCCATGGCGCTTACGCTCCTGGGACTCGCCGCCGGGTCGTGCATGTGTTTTGGAATGCTCATGATTGCAATAACGCTCTACATGCTGCCGCATATGATGGGTGTGGAGAGCATAAAAATAAAAGTTGTACTTGGTGCGATCTTCTTTGTCGTCACTCTTCTGGTGGGTGGGTTATTCGCCGCCCCCGCTTTCGTTGATAACTATAACGATACACCACCCGATAACGATTATTTCAGCAATGTCGAATATACATATGTCAACAACGACTTGGAGATCTCTGCTAAAGTAACAGGTGTCGGAACAAACAATGTAGTGCTCTATTACGGAGAAGTGAAGTCTGTGGATTTCACCGATGCTTCTGCCGATATAAATCGTTCTTTAACGCTTGATCTTGATTCCACAGGAACGATAGCGACCGGGACGGTATCACTTGATCCCAATAAGCTGTTCATAGGAAAACTTGGGATCACTAAACTTGATGATAAAGGGAAAGAAGTTATCAATGGAGAAACAGAAACTGCATTGAGATTTTTCACGGAGGCTTTCGACGGAAGCATCACCCTGCTTGCTTTGAAGGGTTGCTTGACTACCTTGACCTCCGTCTTTGCCATGTTCCTTTTGATATTGATATTATCAAATGTAATGAGAAAAAGGATGGAAACTACCAGAGAAAAAATGGAAAGTGAAGGCCGCCTTTACCCTCAGGGATACGGAAGATGCGACAGATGCAATTCCGTTGTACTTCCCAACGAGGTCAAATGCAGGAAGTGCGGCGCATATATCGACCGCCCGAAAGATATGAAGCCTAACAAGAAGGACTTCTTCGAATGTTCGGAGTGCGGTGCGGAAGTGCCCAACGATGCAAAGGAATGTCCAAAATGCGGAGTTCCGTTCGATGAAGAAGAGATAGAGGTCATTCACGCGGACGGTACTGTAGAGGTCACCACCGAGACCTTCGAATGTTCGGAGTGCGGTGCGGAAGTTCCTATTACGGCAACATTCTGCCCCAAATGCGGTGCTAAATTCGAAGACTAACTCGATTTGTCTGAAAAACTACTTACTCTATTCTCTTTTGTATAATGTCAGGAGGTCTCTAGAGATAAAACTTTATTAACCATCGTTAATACATTAATTATGCTTGGAGCGAGTGGCAGTTCTCCCGGAACTGCAGGTGGAAATCTAACCGAACCCGAGAAGATCAAATTCTCCGCGGGGGTGTCCCTATTCGAGGCTGGTGCGTATGCGCAGGCCTACAGGTTATTTGGAGAACTTTCGTCGAAACCCAACACTTCCGTACAATTCAACCTTGCATTATGCAACATGTTGTCGGGAGAATATCAAGATGCCATGATCCTATTGGAAAAAGCTCTGCGTTATATACCGATGTCACAGAGGGACCTCCCCACAGATAATGTGTACAATAAGCTCAGACCTATCGAAAAGACAAATGAAAGTTACAGATGTGCGTTTGATGCAGAACTTCCGGCAATACGCCCGCAATATGTCAAGGAATGTATCACACGCTGCCTTATCGATGTTTACTCCGAACTAGAGATGTGGGATAAAGCACGTTCAACAGCTGCTTCGCTCACTGAGAAAGGATTCAAAAACGTTGATACCTCTCTATCCCGGAGCTAACTCCGTTTGGGGGAATCAATATGGCCTTTAATGATATTTTTGGATATTATATGCATGGCCGGGGCACCCGTGAGGAGGTCCTTGCCCTTTACGAAAAATACTCCGGATCGTCGGACAGCGATCAATCGGAATTGATCAACATCTCTGTTCGATATGCGGACTATGAGGCTCTATCACTGTTGCTAAAGAACGGACTACGTCCGTGCAACGACGACCTTGTGACCTTGGCCTCAAGAAACCTTCGATCCGATCGTCCCAAAGACGACTATGTGTACAATACCGCAATACTGCTAATAGATGCAAAAGTTGACCCGCACAGGAAGGACGAAGAGGGAAACACGTGTTATCATCTCGCCGCAAGGTACGGTGACGGAGTATTCCTCAAAGCTTTGTATGACAAAAAGGTCAGGCTTACATCCTCCGACGATGAAGACAGGACCTGCCTGCATCTTGTCTGCGAATATTGTTACAACTCCATCAAGGACAAAAAGAAATATCAAGAATCGATCAACAAAGCAAAGGCCGAGAATAATTCCAAAGTGGTTGCCTCGTTAGGTGAGGCGGTGTCCAAATGTGAAGAAAGACTCGATGGATATTTCCTTGCCGCAAAAGTACTGTTGGATGCAGGGGTCGATCTCGACCAATTGAATTCCATGCAGGAAAAAGCCCTCGCGCTTGCCATACGGAACGGGGCGAAGAAGATAGCTGCTCTTTTGTCCGGAGACCTCGACGAGAGCGATCCGTCTCAGGATATGAGAATCGAAGCCGGGGGTATGACCCTTCACGAAGCTGCGTTAAACAATGACCCAATTGCATTGGAAGCAATAGTCAAACTTGGTGCAGATGTCAACGAGATATGTGATGAAGAAAAATTCAAAGGAATGACCCCTCTGGGTGTTGCCTGCGGATTTCTGAGATACGAGATCGTTGCCGCTCTTCTGAAAAACGGTGCCGATCCGAATTACAAAGACTCCAATGGAAGCGTTGCTCTGGCGTATATGATCTCGTACCGCGTAAGAAATCTCCACAAACTGCCGGATGACGTACCCCGCAAGATAATCAGAGCCATGAAAGAGAACGGATTCAACATAAACGGTAACATAGATGAGTTCAGTAATACTTTGGTAACGCGTGCCTGCGGCTCCAATGAGATAGATGTTACATTCAACAGAGATTCCGTCAAGATGATAATCATCGATGAGGCCATCAGGGTTGGTGCCGATGTTAATGCAGCGAACAAATTTGGACAAACTCCTTTGATGCTTATCTCGATCATGGACGAAAAACAGACGGAGGACGTTCAGAGACTCCTTTTGCTCAATGATGCCGATCTTTCGAAGAAGGATCAAAACGGCAACACCGCCCTGATCTATGCTTGTTGCAACGGAAATCCCCGCAAGGCCAAGGAATTGGTTGAAGCGATGATGGATTCTGGAGACCCTTTGTTTGCTGCTGTCAACAACGAACAAAAAACCGCTTTAGACTATGCGACAGAACGAAACAACGAACCGCTCGTAAATTTATTACTCAGAGAAATAAGGTGAAGAAAATGGATAATGTGTTTATCAACGCTTGTAAGAACGGACAAAAAGGTGTGGTAGAAGCTTTCTTGAAAAAAGGAGGACTGAACCTCAACAAGAGGGATGAACAGGGAAATACCCCTCTATTCTACGCATCACAAAAAGGTGCCAGAGATATTGTCAAGCTGCTTATCGATAACGGTGCGGACGTCTCACTCGCGAACAACACGAGTATGACCCCTCTTCATGTGGCAACAAGGATCGGCAACAAGGACATCATAAAAATGCTGACCGACTCCGGTGCAGATGTCAATGTCACTGACAAACAGGGTCAAACCCCCCTCATCTACTCGGTCAGTTCCGGAAAGACCGAGGTCTCCAAATACCTGCTTTCACTTGGTGCGAATAAATCCATCAAGGACGAGAACGGTCACAGCGCAATGGATTACGCCACAGCGGGCGGTCTCAGAGAACTTATCGACTTGCTGAGCGAGGAGATCGAAGGTAAGGATCAATACGGCAACACTCCGCTTCACCAGGCCACATTCGGCGGCCACACGGAGATCGTGGAAACTCTTGTCAAGTCCGGAAAATGCAATATCGATGCATTGAATGATGAAGGCGAGACACCGTTGCTCCTCGCGTGCAAAGCGAGCAACATACACATGGTAGAACTTCTTCTGAAGAACGGTGCGAATGCCAACCTCAAACTGTTGGACGGAAGCTCACCGTTGCACTTCGCTGCAGGATACGGCAACAAGTTCATAGGAAAAGCATTGATCACCGCCGGTGCGGATGTCAATGGACGCAACAGCGACAGTAAGACCCCTCTCATAGTGGCCGCGATGATGGGACGCAATGACTTCACTGCCATACTGATAGAGAACAGTGCAGATGTGAATGCCGTGGACAACGGAGAATTCAGCGCCATGCACTATGCTGCCGAAGCAGGTTTCACCGAGATCGTAGAACAGCTCATAATCGCCGGTGCGGAGAACTGAGAATTCTTCGATCAACTTAGGAGATCATCGTATGAGTGACGAAGAAATACTAGATGCGATAAGGTGCTCTTATCCCAAATCATCGAGGGATGCCACAGTATTCGAAAAGCGCTTGGATCTGTTCAGACAGCTTGGAAACCTGAACGGCAAGATATACGATTCTGATCTGTTGGGCTTTATCCTTGAACAGGGGGACCTAGAAGTTCTGAAGATACTTCTGGAAAGAGGAATGGATGCCACCGTTCAGGATCGAAACGACGAGACTTATCTCCACTATCTGGCACGTTGTAAGGTCGAGGTTCCGAAAGGAACCATCCTGGATTGCGCAAGACTGCTGGCGGATGCGGGAGCGAGTCCGATACGCAAGAACTCAGACGGTCAAACTGCCGTTTACGTTGCAGCAGAAAAAGGAAGGTATGAGTTGATAGAAGCGTTGGTAGAAAAAGGCAAGAAGATCAATCTTACCAACAACAACGGTGAGACGCCTCTCTTCCCTGCCTGCAGTTACGCCAACTCCACTGCGGAAAGTTTCTTCAAGTATGACAAACCCAAGTACGATAAATTCATGGCCGAACCCGATGCGGTCGGCGATGACAACATACGCAGACAGCAGGGAGACAGAGCTCAGAAGAAAGAAGAATATGATCAACGAAAAGCCAAGGTCGACAGTTACTATATGACCGTAAAATTGCTCATTCAGGGCGGTGTCGATCCGGACCAGAAGAACAATTACGAAAAGACCGCCAAAGAGGTCGCTTTCGAATGTATGGATCTCAGGATCCCTGCTCTTCTCAACGGAATGGATACTGATTCCGACAGCGACGGTGCACAATGGGAATTGAAGGCCAAAGGCATGAACTTACCTCAAGCGATCGTAAAAAAGGATCATGAAGCGGTGGAAGCTCTGCTAGAATTGGGAAACGATCCTAACGAACTTTGCGACCCTGTCGGCCACATGGAAGGAGTGGACTGCAAAGGTAAGACTCCACTAGGTATCGCGGGCAGCATATCAGACGATAAAAGCATGAAATTGTTGCTTAAGTACGGAGCCAATCCGAACGAAAAGGATACCAAAGGCAAGACCCCCATCGCTTATTGCCTTGACCGTTTCACGGGCGAGAATGTCCTCGAAGATATGCAAAAAGCAGGTCTAGACATAAATGATTCTGTCGACAGTGAAGGTAACACAATGTTGCACATGGTATGCGAAAACATGGGCAACGATGCGGACGCGTCTAAGAAGTTCCTGAAGCCACTCATGCGCATGAAACCCGATTACGACAAAACAAACGGTAAAGGTGTAACACCGTTGATGCTCGTATGCAAAGCAAGCAGCACCGGAGCAGAAGATGCTCAGATAACACTGCTGGAAGCTGGGGCGAATGTCGGAGCAAAGGACTCCAGCGGAAACACCCCCCTCATGTATGCCGCGTCCAATAAGGAGAGGGCAAGAGCCAAATCAATGGCGGAAATGCTGTTCGAATTCGGAGACCCGCTGTTAGATGCAGTGAACAACGCAAAACAGAGTGCATTAGATATCGCGGGAACGACAAACAATGAACCTCTTATCAACTACTTACTGACAAAGATGTAAAACAATAAAGGTGAGAATATGAGCAAAGAACACGATGAATTCCTGAAAGAAGTTGAAGAGATGGAGAACAACGTTCAGGCAAACCGCGACAAAGCTGCCAGAGAACACGCAGCTCTTCAGATGGAAGTATACGAACAACAGAAGAAGATGATGGAACAACAATTGGCACATCTTCCTCCCGAACAACGCGCCGAGATCATGAAAGCTTTTGAAGCTCAAGGCGCGGCGATCCAAGCAGCATATAACGGAACTGCAACTGATGACGATGAAGAATACGAATACGCGGATCTGGATGATTTCATCAAACAGAACACTCCTTCGCCCGAACATGCCAAATACCTTCCGATAGGGGCCCTGCTGATCGGAACATGGTCAGAACCTTACGAAACCCTGGCACTTACATGTGACGAAGATGATGTCATCGAAATGCTAGAGGGCGGATGGGGCATCGAAAACCGCAAAGAGGGATTGGAAATGTTGAAATCCCTTCTCGAAGGAAGACATGCGAACAAGTTCAAAGCCGATCATTTGGCATTGAAAGCAGGAAAAAGAGACAAAGTGGATCCGGATGATGCGGAATGCTACGATGTTTCCGTCGAAGCTATTCTTGAGGTCCTGGAACTTCCTCAGAGTTACATTGATAACTGCAACACGCTGTATGCCTGGGACCTGGAACGCATCGGATATCTCGCAAGATTGTTCGCTCATGTGGAATTCATAACCGAAGACGAAGCATGGGATTGGATGAAAAAAGCGGGAGCCAAGATCAAAGAGAACTTCGACAGCTGGGAATCATACATAGTTTCCATCCTTTTGGGACGCGGACTCGCCATGGGCCCTGCCGAAGAACCGTTTGCCGTTGCTTTCGATCTTCTGAACGATAGCCGCAGCTTCTTGGACAGCCACCCGATAAAGGATTTGTAAACCCTTCTTATCCTTCCCGGTCGGCAACGACCGGGAATAACAACCCCTTTTTTGTACAATAAAATAAATATTGTTCTGTAGATACCCTGACTGGATGCACTCAGAAGATGATGGTATAACGCCTCCGCAAAAGAGCGGCGGCCTTGTGACAGCACATAAGCTGGCAGAAAAACAACAAGAGATCTCGGTCACAGAATTCTTCGAGAAGAATAAGCACATACTCGGTTTCGATTCCAGATCCAAATCTCTCTTGATGGGAATAAAGGAAGCAGTGGATAATGCATTGGATGCCTGCGAAGAAGCAGGATTCCTTCCCGACATCGTTGTCAAGATCGAAAGACTGCCGGAAGACGATGAATATAGGATATACGTGGAAGACAACGGACCAGGGATCATAAAGAAAATGATCCCTAATGTTTTCGGTCGTCTTCTCTACGGATCGAGATTCCATGCTCTGAGACAATCGAGAGGGCAACAGGGTATCGGGATATCAGCCACGGTCATGTACGGTAACATCACCACAGGGAAACCCGCCCACATACGTTCAAAGATAGAAGGAACCGAAGAAGTGGCATGGGAAATGGATATAACCATCGATACCAAAGTTAACCGCCCCATTGTGACCAACGAGACTGCATTCATATGGAACGGAAAGGAACACGGTACCAGCATCGAATATACCACAAAGGGAAGATACATAACAGGTAAACAATCCATTTTCGAATATCTTCGTGATACCGCGATCGTCAATCCCCACACAAAGATAGAATTCCACGATCCGGAAGGCAAGAAGTACTCCTTCGAAAGAGCAACGGAGCAGATGCCTCCGAAATCCAAAGAGATAAAACCTCACCCCGAGGGAATGGAGATCGGGGACCTGATGAAATATGCCCAGAACACTCAGCAAAAAAGCGCAAAGGCGTTCCTGAAAAGCGATTTCTCCAGAATAACCGACAGGATCGCCGAAGAGATCTTGGAAAAAGCGGTTGTGAACGTCAACACCAAACCGGACAAACTGACAAGAGACGACTGCAAGGCCATAGTAGGTGCAATCGAGAAAGTAAAGATCATGGCCCCTCCCACGGATTGTTTGTCTCCAATTGGAGATACCCTGATCAAAAAGGGACTCATGCACATCCTTGAAGGATTGAGGCCGGAGTATTACGCGACACCTGTCACAAGGTCCCCAAAAGCGGTTAACGGCAATCCCTTCGTCGTGGAAGCGGGAATAGTCTACGGCGGAGAGATACCCGCAGACGGTCAAGTTACGATCCTGAGGTTCGCAAACCGCGTTCCCCTGCTTTACCAGCAAGGCGCATGCGCAATAACAAAAGCAATATCCGAAATGGATTGGAGGAGATACGGCCTTGAACAAAGAGGCGGTAAAGGGATACCTTACGGGCCCGCGATAATATTGGTTCACGTTGCCTCCACAAAAGTACCTTTCACATCCGAAGGAAAGGAAGCCATCGCAAGCTTCCCGGAACTCCAGAATGAGATCAGTCAAGCACTCAGACTATGTGCCAGGAATCTGAAGAGCCATCTTAATAAGATGGAAAGAAAATCGAAAACACATGCAAAGTTCGAGATCGTTCAGGAGATCCTTCCGGACTTGGCAAAAAAATCATCATCGATGCTCAACCGCCCATTGCCTGACCTTAGCAGGACCATCAGCAAAATAATGAATGTTGTATGGATAGAACCTTCGGTAAAGAAGGGCGGGAAGAATTCGAGAACGGTAGCATACACCGTATACAACTACACGACCCAAGAAAGAACGATAAGACTGCATGCACAGCTTCCCAAAGAATGCGTCAATCTTACGTTATTCACAAATCCGGATTTCCTGGATATGAACGATGAAGGAAAAGCGAACTGGGAACTGAAGGTCATACAGCCTTCCACATCGAAGGTCGTGTCATTTGAATTGAATGGGGAGCTTGCGGACACGTTCGATATTGACGATATCTACATCTCCGGAATAAATCCTGTTCTTGTGATGGGTGCGGAGACCCTCCCGGGAGACTGGGGCATCAAAGGATTGGAGATAATCGAATCGGATGAGAATGGGTATAGCGAAGAGGAAGAAGACGCATCAGAGGAGGCGGAAGATCTTGGCGATGAATGAACGGCAGCAAATTGCCATGAAGAACCTCACGACGATCGTTGAGGGTGTGTATGACCAACTGAATTCCGGGGATATACCGACAATGGAACTCCCCCTTAGGTCGAAAAAGAATATTGAATTCGATGTCCAGCATAATGTTTGGAAATACGGGGACCTGAGAACCTCCCGTACGGCAAAGACCGTTCAGGGTGCTCAGATGATGCTTCGTACAACTTACGTCGCAGATTTCATCAATGAGATGATAAGAGATAGCAGATCATCCACCTTGAGGGAAATGTACTACATCTCGGAAGGATGGAATCACGCCAAATTCAACTCACAGGATGAGAGTAATCTTCTTGCAGAGGACCTTGAGATCATATCCAAGTGCATGAGGGAAGACTTCAAGCTCAGACCGGAAGAAAGCGGCGCCCATGTGTACGGCAACGTTGATGTCAGAACAATGACGAAGAAAGGTATGAAGACCTTCAACTGCATGGATGATGTTGCCGAAACTGGATTCGCAATACCCTATAATGTGGAAAAAGAGAATTTCGAAATTGCAAAAACGGATGCGAAATTTATCATGGCCATCGAAACAGGTGGTATGTTCGCGAGGCTTATTGAGAACGGCTTCCCCGAAAGACACAATGCTATACTGGTGCATTTGAGCGGACAGCCTGCGAGAAGTACCAGACGTCTGATAAAAAGACTCAATGAAGAGAAGAATCTTCCAGTGACGGTATTCACCGACGGAGATCCTTGGTCATTCAGGATATTCGGATCGATTGCTTATGGGGCGATCAAGACCGCTCACATCTCAGAGTATCTTGCCACGCCTACGGCACAATTCATAGGTATCACGGCTTCAGACATTCTGAATTACGAACTTCCCACCGATAAATTATCCGATCAGGATACGGGAGCGCTTAACGCAGAACTTTCTGATCCCAGATTCGCAGACGAATTCTGGGTCAACGAGATCCAAGCCATGCTCAGCATGAAGAAGAAATCTGAGCAGCAGGCGCTGGCAAAGTACGGTCTAGACTTCGTTACCGACAGATATCTTCCTGAGAAACTCACAGATATGGGCATCTTATGATTGAGCTGCCTGAATGAATCTGTTGATGACGAACTGCTTATCCATGCCTGCCAGGAACGGCCCCAGTCTGGGGCCAGCATCTTTCCCTATCAATACTGTATAGATGGCCTTGAATCCGCCTTTAGATCCTATCGGAGATTCTTTTCCCGTCTCAGCTATTATGGCGCCTATGGTCTCCGAATCCCAATTGCAGTCGTTCATCCTGTTGACAAGCTCTGTAAAAAAGACCTTGTCTCCCATAGATAATACCGCACCGGGCGGTATTGTCGGATAAACGGAGAACTTGGCCTTATCCGGTGCAAATCCATTGAGCCAGTATCTTACGCAGTCCACCCTGCATTCAAGTCTTTTCAGGTCGTCCTCGGTCGCCGCGGACATATCCTCGGTACGTCCCAGGATATCAAGTACTCCTTCGAATGTGTTTGCCATTTGAACGACATTAACCAGATGTCTGTATGATATTTGAAGCGGTAATTTTTCCGGAACACTGTTGTGCTGCGCTATCTCATAGGCACGAACGCTGTTGTCCTCAGCATCGGTATACTCTCCGGAGAAGAATGCCCTTTCCATTCTGTCGTATTCATCGGCCATATCGAGCGTTCCCATGCCGGAATCATAATCTATTGCCTTGCTCGGATTCACCCTCAGGAACAGATAGTTCAGAACCTCGGGAGGGGTCATCATGATTGCATCCAGTCCCGTAACAGAACATCCTGAGGATTTGTGCATTTGTCCGACTCCTTTCAGCTGAACGAACTCGTATGGTATCGGATACGGTGCCTTATGCCCGTATATCTCCTCAACGATCCTCTTTCCAGTGTCATACGATCCGCCCGCGGCGGCATGGTCCTTTCCGAAGGGTTCCGCGGATGTGTTGAATAACAACCATTTTGCGGGCCACTCCAACCTCCATGTAAGCTTTCCGTGACCTTTGGTAACATCTGCCACACCATGATGACCACAAGTGCATTTGTACTCGACCGTAGGGTAAGAATATGATTCGAATATCGGATTCGTGAAGCGTCCACATCCTTCACAGAGTGGGTTATAAGGTGCGTAGTCCTCCTTTGCCTCCTTACCGGAGACCTGATGAAGTATACGTATCACATCGGATCTCTTCTCGAAAGCCATGTCAATAGCTTTTGCGAATTTGCCCTGTTCGTAGAGTTCATGAGTCCAGATTATCTCACACTTGACCTTGAGAGACTCCACGGCGTCCAGAAACGGCTGGACATAGTGATGTGCGTAATTGTCGTGTTTCCCGCACGGACAGGGGATCTTGGAAATTGGCATACCCACGTATTTCTCGAATTCCTTCGGAAGGAAGTCGTATCTCTTCCTCAAGGGATCAAACGAATCGATCAGGTAGATAAGTTTAACATCTTTTCCCATGCCTTCCACTGCGCTTCTGATCGACTCACCAGTAATAGCCTCTCTGAGACTTCCCACATGTATTATTCCCGTGGGACTGATCCCTGTGGCGATCAACGGCCTTTCGCATGTTTCGGCAACTTCCTTCGCGACAACATCTGCCCAGTGCATTATAACCAGGCGTGTAACATACCCTCCCTAAAAGAGACTTTCGGTTTGCATTGAAGATTTCTCTTGTTATTTCGGAAGATCGACCAGAGGAAGTTTCATTGCTTTTACTGCTTTGATCACCTCATCAATGACATCCGTAGAGTGTATAATGAGTTGATATTCCTCATTTTTCTTTATCGTATTTATCTGAAGACCGATCTTGTTCAACTGACTATCAAAAGTACGGAAAAGTCCTTTGTCGTCAGCAATTGAATTTTCGTCGTATTTGTCTCCCCTGTCAAATTCGAAAATCTTTCTGAAATTATCTTCGACAGCACTGCTGATCCATGACTCGATCTCGCCCACAGGTGTGTCCCATTCCAAAGTTATAATGAAAGGGATGTAATTTTCCATAAGATAACCACGGAATTCATCATACGTTGTTCCGTATTCCTCGCCTTCAAGATTGTCATTATATTCTTTTAAGCCGTCAATGAACGCCAAAACTTCCTCTTTCTTGGGGCTGTATGGCATACAGAGTTCGGTCAGATCTCTATATCCTTTCTTTTTCTTCTCGCTGAGGAATTTTCTGTTAGCTATCACTATCGCTCTTTCGGCTTTTTCCTGTTCCCTTTGTTCATAATCGTAAGCAACACGGTCTTTCAGGAAAACGATGGTATCTTCGACCTTCTTTATGATGGTCGGATCGTTAACGGTAGAGTAGTGATCTGGAAGCTGATCCCACCAAATATTTCCCTCGTGCTTACACGAACACAGTTCCAGCTGATCTTCCACCCTGGCAATGAAGTAAAACTCCAAGGGATAGGGTACACTGCGGATATCGCACATGACTATGACATCCGGCAGGTAAAAACTTCCTTTTTCCGAGTTGTTCATTACGAATCCTCCCCTCCAAATACTGCATATCTTGAATATCTCTATCTGCTTGGATGTGAATTCACCGTTTTCCAAAACGAGTTTAGACCGCGTTTCCATATTATAATCAACATTTTGCAGAGCATATTCGAAAATGAAATTGAAAACTTCAAGATCAATGACCTCAGTCTCTATTTGAGGTCCGCGCAGTTTTGCCTCACGGTAATATGCTCTGGGAATAACCATTGATCTGCGAGTGTCTTTCTGAGTCATTAATTCTTTGTCGCTGGATCGATGCGACCGGCAACATTCGAAGAAGGTCGAAGCTAACATCATCAAAACCCCTCTATACAGTAGAAGATCGATTGTACCACGTAGTGAACGGTTTCGGTAGTTATTTATATGGATTTTCTGTTGTTGTTTTAATGGCAAAGAAAAATGAGGGCGGTTTTGCACCTTCTGCAGGGTTAATGAGATACTTCGACACCGAAGATGATAAAGGTCTCAAGGTCAACCCCAAGATTGTTGTTGGAATCGCCATAGCGTTCACTGCGCTCATACTCCTTTTACCTGTGTTCCTGCCGGTCTGATTAAGAATTCGACAGGATCATAACAGTTCATTTTACAGTGCATCCGCAGTCCGATGTTATTTCCAACTCCGGAGGATATTTCTTTTTGAATGCTTTCGCGAACAGCGGTGGTGCGATTATCGTTGTTGCTACTGCCATGACCACGACCACTGCGTACAATTCTGATGACATTGCGCCCGACTCATATCCTATCGAAGCAACGATGATCCCCACCTCTCCACGAGGTATCATCCCGAATCCGATTATATTCCTGGAACCTTTGTCCAAACTTTTGTCACCGATGGCCGCTCCCAGATAACACCCGAAATATTTGGTCAGGCAAGCAACCACTATCACTATCGTTGCTAAGATCAACACTGTCAGACTCATGAGATCGTTTATGACAACCTGCATCCCCACATGCAAGAAGAAGAAAGAAATGAAGAACGTGGTTATCGCCTCCACCTTTTCATCAATCTTCCACTCCGTGGTACAATCGGCCAAGAGCATTCCGCCAAGGAATGCTCCGATTATTGCGGCCAATCCTATCGAATCAGCAAACCAGGACATACCAAGACAGACCACGATCGCCAGTATCAGTTTGTCAATCCCAATTTTACTATTGCCTGTCTTCTTTATCCTAGCCTTGGTCCTTTCATCAATGAAAGCATATAATTTAGGAACCACCCAAAGACACAATGCGATTATTGCCAAAACGAATATCAGCGCCTCGGCAGTTATCAGAACTATGCCGGAGACCTCCATATCAGTAGACTGAGTCATGGCAACAACAATCGCAAGGACTATCATCCCCAGAACATCATCTATGACCGCTGCCCCTATGATTATCTTCGATTCCTTCGCGTCAAGCAATTTCATGTCCTTTATCACTTTAGCAGTGATCCCCACACTGGTGGCGACCAATGCCGCACCCATGAAAAGTGCATGATGCATATTGCCGTCGTAAACCTGTATAAGTGCGAATCCCGCAACAAAAGGTATGAGAACCCCCATTAATGCCACCAACATCGCGGCCCTGCCGACAGACATCAGTTCACATACTTTCGTTTTCAGGCCTATGGAGAATAGTAAGAATATCACTCCCAATTCCGCAAATAACGATATAATATCGTAATTCTCATTATGAAGTTCGATATCGATATCAAGCATCCCCAACAAAGACCAATCTCCGATTGCAAGATTTGCTATTATGACGCCTATCACGATCTCGCCGATCAGTCCCGGCATACCAAATTTCTCGAACAGCTTGGATCCTATGTATGCCAGAACTATCAACACTGCCAACATCACAAGGATGGAACTGATCTCCATGAAAGGGTTATAGAAACGATACTATATGAAATGGTTTTTGGGGACAACTGGATGAGATTACCTCGACCCCTGTTGTCATTAAGGTCGAGGTTTGTTCGTTTGTTTTTTAGAATCTGAAATTCACTGAAGGTCCGCGCAACATATCCATAGGGGGATTGTTGAAACCGAAGGACACGGACGATGAAACTTCCACAGGTGCGGCAGGTTCCATGTATCTGAACACTTCGTCATAGGACTCGAGTCCGTCATCGGGGAATGAGAATTCCGTGTCGTCCGAGTCTGCCATTATCTCTTCGGTCCAGTAAAGCTGAGGAACCGTTAACTTGAGTATATCGGCAACGGGATCGTCGATCTCGAATATCTCGTTGGACGCCGTTGTTCCGGGAACTTCCTCGGGTATCTCGAATACCTCTTCCTGCGGTACTTCTTCCGCCGCCGGGATCATTGTGTCCATGAACACAGTCTCGCGTGTCATGGCCTCAGATGTGAATGCAACCTCGCTTTCTCCTCCCATATGCGTGAAGTCGAGAAGCTCCTCATCACTTTCCATTTCCATGCTGGCACTGTTGTTGTCTTCATATCCTTCGACATAAAGTCCATCGGGTGTGCTGTCAACTTCGATGTATGCTTTCTGAGGTGTGTAGTTCGCTATCTCCACATATGATCTAGACCTTTCCTGGATCTCCGCCTGACGCTCCATAGGTGCAACCTCTCTGTATGACTCGACAACCGGAATACTCATTTGAACCTCGGCGTAACGCTCTATGGGAGCATCCATGGCCTTCACCTCATACTCCGGTTCTTCGTAGTACTCAACAAAGGTGTCCTGTCTGTACTCTTCCGCAAGTGCTGCGGTCGATGTAGGAACAACTGTCTGTTCCCTGAACTCCGGAGAAACCATGTTTATCTCTCTGAAGGGTGCGCTGTTTCCTACCATTGGGTCGAAAAGCGGCGCGGCCTCGAGTTCTTCGTCGAAGTTGTCGTTGCTCTTGATTATTATCTCGTTGAAATCTATCTCATCGAAGGTTTCCTTTCTTCCTGCATTAACGAATATATCCGATGCCTGGGTATAATTCACGGGTCTTCCGGAGATGGGTTCTACCCTCGTGGGCATTATTTCGGGTGTCGTTCTCTTCTCTCCACTGCTGACAAAACTTCCCGACTCCATCCTTACCATTTCTGGTTCGTCCTCGTCAAAGAAAGCTGCGTCGGGCTTGATGGAGATGTAAACATCCTGTCTCTCCGGCACATTGTATACCACAAAACCATCCTTGTTCAGCTGTCTGACCGCAGGGGACATTATCGTCTCTTGAGACTTAGGTGTCCTTTCGGATGTAGCCTGCTTCTCACTTGACACGCTGAATGCGGGGTGTCTCTGGTTGATGTTCGACTGCTTGGCAACGTTGCTCTGATCAGATCTGAGCACACGCTTTAAAAAGCTCTTTTGCGAGCTACCGCTATTACTTGAGTAACCACTCATGCTATCCCATCCAACACCGTATACGTGCTAACCATATTAAAAGTTATAGTCGCACCTTAACTCCTAACAAACCGGACGTAGTCCGCTTTGCATGAGGCGTGTATGTCTTTGAGCATAAAGGACAGCTTTTCTGCCTCCCCTGAAATGACCATCACTTCCAGACATTTGTGATTCTTCAAATGTGAATGCAATTGCGTTTTTATCTCGTTCTCGTGCTTTGCCTGTATGAGACTCATCCAAGGGTCTGCATGATCCCTCTTCACAACTATCAAGACACCTTCGACCAGGCCTTCCATGTCCTGAATGTCCTGGGCTTCATTCATCGCGGCATTTATCGATCTGCGAACGGCTTCGCTCCGCCCCTTCAATCCGTATATTCTTTGGATCTCGTCCAGAGATTCGATCGATTCATCGCTCAATGAGATACTGACCACACTCATGATACCACCTTGTTAACTATTCGCCTTAATATGATTGAAAATTAATAACATTATGGTAATCTATTAATAACTACTATGGATAAAATGATCCATGGAGACTACAGTCAGCTTTGTTCTCTGCATGATCCTGATACTCGCGGTATCCTTGGTCTGCGCATACCTGCCCATATCGATCAGGGCAAAGGACAGCACCATGCATCTGATGATCGCATTCAGTGCGGGTGTGTTCATCGGAATATTATTCTTGGTTCTTTTGCCGGAAGCGATCCACGAAAGCGAAGAGAACGGATTCGAACACATGACCGTGATGTACGCGATCCTTATCGGTTTCATTGTAACGTTCGTCATCGATTTCGCTTTCAAATACTTCAAACGAGCCGAATGTGATTGTGATGAGTGTAAAGATTTCCATTCTCACACTGTAACATCCCTGTCGGCATTCGTGGGATTGTCCATACATGCATGTTTCGACGGACTTGCATTGGCGACCGCATTCATCGTCGGTGACGACGTGGGAGCTCTCATGCTTGTCGCGATATGTATACACAAAGCCGCCGAAGTATTCTCGTTGTCATCTACTTTCATGCTTTCCGATAACAAGAAGAAAGCGGGAACATACATGACGGCGTTCTGCCTCATGACGCCTTTGGCTGGCATTCTCGCATACCTTCTGCTGGAGGGTGTGGATATTGCGTTCGCGGGGATCGCGTTCGCATTCTCGGCGGGAATATTCATGTTCGTGACCATGATGGATATCGTTCCCGAAGCATTCCACAGAAAAAGTCTCAGCATAAAGTCGCTTTTGCTACTTATCTTAGGTTTATGTGTTATCCTTCTGACAGTTCTTCTTATGGGGCCTCACGCACACTGAACATTTTAAGAAACTATTTCATTTGTTTTTATTACGGCATTTGTCGTATAACTTGATGTACGATTGTTATATACTAACAGAGGATTCTACGCAGTCATGGCTGACGAAATATCAACCACACGCATAGCAAATCCTGCTCCGTTAGGATTATTGGCATTCGGGATGACGACCATACTTCTGGCGCTTCATAACCTCGGATTATTCGGATTGGATTCCACAATACTTTCCATGGGCATATTCTACGGAGGACTCGCGCAAGTCATAGCAGGAATATTTGAATTCAAGAAAGGCAACACCTTCGGTGCCACCGCTTTCACATCGTACGGCTTCTTCTGGCTGTCGTTCGTTTTTATAAGCACGAACCTTGTGTCGGAAATGGCTCCTGCGGATAATATCTCACTAGGAGCATACTTTGCAGTTTGGGGCATACTTACATTATTCCTATTCATCGGAACCCTGAAAGGCAACCGCTCACTGCAGATAGTGTTCCTTACTCTGACAGTATTGTTCTTCTTGGTCGCGATCAAGGATATAGCCGAGATCTCCGACATCGCATACATAGCAGGTATTGTTGGTGCGATATGTGGAGGTGCCGCAATGTACACTGCATTCGGAGAAGTTCTGAACGAACAATACGGAAAAACTGTACTCCCTCTTGGTTGAACAACACATAAACTTCTTCTCTTTTTTACCTAGCTCCTATACCTCGTACAATAGCCGACGATCATCAACCAAAATCGTATGCCGTGAGGTGAAAGTATTTGTAGCACGATTTTCAATATGGTGTTACTACATCATACGTATGATTGATGTTAGGAGGAATGCCAATTGAATACAAGCAAAATAATTGCAATTGTCGCTGTTATACTGGTCATTGGGGCTGGTGTTGCGGGAATAATCATCCTTTCCAAAGATGATGGTTCGAGCGGAACAGTTACCGACATGCGTGGCAGGTCCGTCGATGTGCCCGATGAAATAAATTCGATAGTCGGATTCAGTTCCTGCTCGCTGGAATTGATTTCATTTTTCGACATGGTCAATAATGTCAAATATGTCGATCAGAACGAAAATTTTACTACAGGGGACAGAACCCACAGTTATGTGATGAGCGGTAAACTCGGAGGCCTTCCAAAGTTGGATCAAGATGATCATGAGGCCGTTGCCATAACAAATGTAGATCTTATCATCATGTCTACCATCGAAGTCGAGAGACTGAATGGATATCAAGAAAAATACGGTATACCTGTATTCGCAATAAACGCAGATCTTGAATTCGGAGATGAATACTACAAGCAGCTGGAACTACTAGGAAAAATTTTCAATGAAGAAGAACGCGCAAAGGAATTAGTTGATGGAATAAAGAAATTAATATCGGATATAACTGGCAAAGTACCTGCATCCGATGGAACAACTGCCTATGCTTCCGGTATGAACTTCTACGGATCGGGCACGATTCCATTTCTGAAGACATCCGGCGACTATCTGCCGCTCATATATTCGAATATCAGGAACGTCTCCAATACTAATCCGGATCCACCGGGAAAGCAGCCTTATGTGACCGATCTCGAAACTGTACTGACAAAAGCGCCTGATTATATCTTTATAGACGGTGTTGGGTTAACATCATCGATAGAGTACATAAAGTACAATAAAGCGTTATTCATAGGGAGAGACGTGGGCGCAGTAGTAGATGAAAATATCTACTCCACACTTGTATACAAAGCCTGGGGAACAAACTGGCAGAATGTACTAATAAATGTGTACTATGTAGCCAAAGTGTTCCATGAGGATTTGTTCACATGGTCATTCGAGGGCAAAGCAAATGATATCCTTCAATTGTTCTATCCCGGAACGACCGTTACATACAGTCAGCTTGCTGCCGCGTCTTCCGGCGGAGGATGTGCCCACATCACATTATAACCCTTTTGATCAAACCATTTAATCAAATTTTTTAAAAAAAGCAGGGTATCGCAGATGCATGACAAGACGCTCATTACAGAAGATGATTCCGCATATGATCTAAATGTCGAAAATGATACTGCAGGTCAGGTTGTATTGACAAAATATAAAGGATACATCAAACAAAAATCCAAATTCCTTGTCATCACAGCCATAATTTTAGTCTTATTAGTGTTCGTAGCTGCAAGTATGGGCTCCGCCAATATACCGTTCCTTGATGTACTGAAGTATATTTTTACCTTCGACTCGAGCGGAGACGGAGGACTGGTGTGGAACATTCGATTAGTACGAATATTCGCCTGTCTGCTTGTGGGTGCGGGCCTCGCCATTGCAGGAGTTGTTATGCAATGCATCCTGCGTAATCCTCTTGCATCCCCATATACGCTAGGAATTTCCAGTGCGGCCGCTTTCGGAGCATCGTTTGCCATAATATTCCTCCAGGCAGGATCTAGTTCAACCTCGTCTGTGGTCATAAACAACCCTTATGTCACAACGATCTTTGCCTTCCTCTTCAGCATGCTTGCCACCGGGATTATATTGCTCCTCACGAAGATCACACGGGTCACAGCTGAAACAATGGTGCTCGCGGGAGTGGCAATAAGCGCTATTTTCACTGCGGGACTCTCTTTGATGCAGTTCATTGCCTCGGATGTACAGCTTGCTAACATTGTTTCATGGACCTTCGGAGACATGGGGAGAAACAAATGGAGTCTGGACACTATCGTGTTCATGACCTTATTGCCCATTGTGATATACTTCCTGCACAAAAGATGGGACTACAACGCCATGGATTCGGGAGAGGAGACCGCAAAAGGTTTAGGGATCAACACCGAAAGAGAACGTATCGTCGGAATGATCCTCTCTGCACTGTTGTCCGCAGTTGTCGTATCCTTTTTCGGCATTATCGGATTTATCGGCCTCCTTGGACCGCATATTGCCAGGATGATATTGGGCGGAGACCATAGATACCTCATACCAGGGGCTATGATACTCGGCGCAGCAATACTTTTGGTCTCCGATGTTGTCGGAATGAGAATCATATCGCCCACAGTCATACCGGTGGGGATCATAACTTCTATGCTGGGAGGGCCCCTGTTCATCTATCTGCTGATAAGGAGGTATCGCTAATGTTCTTCAACGTTGAAGGAATAGAATTTTCCTATGGCAGCACACCGACCTTGAACGACATTTCATTCACCGTCAAAAGAAAAGAAATGCTAGCCTTGTTGGGCCCCAACGGAACAGGGAAGACCACTTTGTTGAAGTGCATCAACAGAGTACTAACCCCGCATTGCGGCAATGTGATAATTGATGATAAAGAACTGCGTGATATGAAGCGGATGGATGCCGCTAAAGAGATAGGATACGTACCGCAACGGGGTGATGTGTCCCGAATGACCGTGTTCGATGCCGTACTTCTCGGAAGACGCCCCCACATTGAATGGGACGCGGGAGACAAGGATCTGCGTCTGACCAGTAAGGTGATAGAATTAATGGGCCTGACCGATCTGTCCATGAAGTACATCGATGAGATAAGCGGCGGCGAATATCAATTGGTGCAAATAGCAAGAGCGTTGACCCAGCAGCCTAAAATAATACTGATGGATGAACCCACAAGCAATCTGGATATTTTAAATCAGCACAGCCTTATGAAGATGACAAGGAAGATCGTCCAGGTCAATGACATGTCAACGATCATGACCATGCATGATCTGAACCTGGCAGTAAGGTATTCAGACCGATTTGTGATGATGCACAATGGAAGGGTTTACGCCGCAGGGGGACATGAGATCCTTACCCCTGAAAACATAAAAGCAGTCTATCATATCGACGCTTACGTAGAAGAAATAAAAGGTATTCCAATCGTGATACCGAAATGAGGGATAACATGGAACACCACAAACATCAATGTCATAAAACAGAAGAAAACAGCAAGGAATTTTTTGACAGATTGGCAGATTCCTGGGACAATATTTCCGTACATGATCTGAAAAAAGTGGATTACATCACATCCCTCTTAGAAATGAAAGGATCGGAGAAGATCTTGGATGTCGGCACAGGAACCGGAGTGATGATGCCATTCTACGAAAACAGATTAACAGACGGTTCCGTGTTGGCTGTGGATATCTCGGAAAACATGATCGCCCGATGCAATGAGAAGTACCCTGCCTGCGATCACCCATTATTGAAATTCAAGGTAGCAGACATTTACGATCTTGATCTTGAAAATGAGTTCGATATCGTGATGTGTTACTCCTGTTTCCCGCACTTCAAGGATCATCAGAAAGCAGCAGACATCTTTGCCCGTTCGCTAAGACCCGGGGGTAAATTCGTCATTGCACATTCTTCTTCACGCGACCACATTAATCATGTTCACAGACATGGCGGGTCGG
>JGI996J12353_1000055_pt1 | contig 36692 bp, 29 predicted proteins | sample IntmicLarv5ML5BL_FD_12353 | JGI IMG/M metagenome (IMG submission 12353) | reverse complement strand
TGAGTTATAAGAATGTGGTGTTGTCTACAAAAGTCCGAAGGACTTCAATATGAATAACCCCGTGCAAGCGAGGTACGAGTGTAGCTCGGGGTAAAAGAACGCTCTTTTCTCTCTCCACAACTCTGTGGGAGTTGAATGCGGATGAAGTGGATTTAGCCGGATAAGCGCGGATTTGTTGCAAATTTGCTTCAGCGGAGTAAATGCGTTACAAAAGGTAAATCGCTTGCTTAAGACAGTATACACCCATTATGAGGCAAAATATGATAAAAATGATATGCAATATTTTACTGATTATACCCATTGGAGGTTTTTCTTCTTTCATTTTTTATTACTATTATAAATCAGACTTTTAGTTGCTTAGAATTGCTTTTTTCAACCAATCATTTTCCTTTTCGCTTAAAAACGGACTCAATGATTGATACACTTTTTGATGATAATTCTCCAGCCATTCGATTTCCTCTTTACTCATCAATGACCATTCAATTAACTGTTTATCAATCGGGCAAAGCGTTAGCGTTTCAAAAGCATAGTACTCACCAAAATCGGTCGTTTTATGAGAAATTGTCAGAAGTAAATTCTCAATGCGAATACCATATTTCCCGGTTTTGTATAAACCCGGTTCATTAGACGTAATCATTCCCGGTTGGAGAGGAGTGGGGTTGTAATTCATTCGAATACTCTGTGGACCTTCGTGCACATTCAGAAAATGCCCGATGCCGTGTCCTGTTCCGTGGAGAAAATTTTGACTTTCTTTCCAGATAAATTGACGAGCCAAAACATCCAATTGCATTCCAACAGTTCCTTTCGGAAAAATAGCCATTGCTAACTGGATATGCCCTTTCAGAATAAGCGTGAAATCTTTTTTCATTTCTTCGAATACCGGACCAACAGCAATTGTTCGTGTAATGTCAGTCGTTCCATCAAAATATTGCGCACCGGAATCAATTAATAAAATACTCTCCGGAAGAATTTCTGCGTTCGTTTCTTCATTGGCAGCATAGTGAACGATTGCACCATGAGCACCATATCCGGCAATTGTTTCAAAACTTTCGCTGAAAAAATAGTCTTGTTCGCTGCGGAATTTTTCTAATTGCTTGCTTACATCAATTTCCGTAACACTTTCTTTTTTCTCCAATTGCTGATTCAACCAATAGAAAAATTTTACCAAAGCAACACCATCTCTTTGCATCGCATTGCGAAATCCTTCTATTTCCGTTTCATTCTTGATAGATTTCAAATTATCTGCCGGATGAATATTTATTTCGTTGATTTTGCAATTCGTTGGAATTAAGGAATAAAGCTGATAATTAATCTTATTTGGAGTAATTAACAAACGAGTATTGGCAGAAATATTTTGTATGTAAGAATAAACTTTCTCGTATTCCGCTAAAATAACTCCTTCTGCATGCAAATAATCTACAACTTCAGAAGTTAATTTTTCAGGATTTATAAAAAGAACAATTTCTTTTTCTGAAATTACAGCATAGCTGACAGCGACCGGATTGAAATTAATATCGTTTCCTCTTAAATTAAATAACCAAGCAATGGTATCTAAAGAAGCCAAAATTGTAAAATCGCACTTTTGCGCTTTCATTTCCTCCAATAACCGTTGAATTTTTGCACTTGTTTTTTCTCCCGAAAATTTTTCAGGAAGAATAAATGTTTTGTTTTTGGGAATAGGAGGTCTGTCTTTCCATATTTTATTATAAGGAGCAAAATTGGAATTAATACGGATATTTCGATTTTGAAAAAAAGAAATCAAAGAAAAAACTTCTGAAGCGGCAAAAACGCATCCTTCAAAACCAACTGCACGACTATTGTCATTGGATAATTCCTTTGCAATCCAATTTTCAAAACTAACGGTTTCCTCTAATCCCATTTTAAATAATTCAATGTCGGTGTTTTGTAGCTGCTCTTCCGCTTGAAGAAAATATCGGGAATCAGTCCAAAGACCCGCTTTGTCTAAAGTAACAACGACCGTTCCTGCCGAACCGGTAAATCCTGAAATCCATTGACGAGTTTGCCAATATTCCGGCGTATATTCGCTTAAATGCGGGTCAGTTGTCGGTATAATGCAAGCGTGTATATTCGCTGCTGACATTTCTTTACGAAGTAAGTGCAGACGTTTTTTGATGTTCATTTTCTATTTGCTTTTTTACATATACTTCTTCCCAAGTTACCCATAAAAGAAAAATGAGACCATAATAGATATATCGAAAAATACCATCATGTAACGAATCAAATCTTTCAGGATGCCCTTTGGTTAGCAATACGGTTGAACCAATTCGAATAACATTATAAATTGTAAGGATTACACAACCCATAGGAATGTACCATAATTTCTTCCAATAAGGATTAAATTGAACAGCCAATTTTCCGGTTTCATTTCTTTTGAAAGAGATACATCTGTAAAAAATCATGATTGCCGAAAAAATGAACATTTGTTTAATGCCTGTACATCCCCAAATAATAGAGATTTTAATTCCTCCATCCGGAAAATATACCAGCGTATTGTCTACAATAACATCTTTCCCTCCGGGGAACAAATGGACAAACCAAGCCGCGGCATTAGCTAACCATTTGCAGGCTGTATGAAACCAATCGGGAGTTATATTTTTGTCAAATAAATAAATAAAATCACTATCCATATCACCATCAATAGCAATTTTCCATGAAAAATGAAAAAGAAAAAGAAGAAAAAGAAAATATATAATCCCTTCGTATGGAGCTAATTCTTTCCAAAATTTACTCTGTTTTTCGTTCATCGTTTGATTTTAACTTGTTAAAGACTGACAAAGATAAGTACAACAAAACAAATTTCCTCCATTTTTTTTGAACAATTTTTTTTAGGCTATTACTTGTTTCATTCTTCATTCGGCGCAAACACATTTGAATCTAATTTTTACAGAGTTGTTTAAAATGAGACGCAAGGAGATGAGACCCTCGCTGGCGCGGATTTATAATCCGTGCCTTTATATATGTTTGGCACGGATTACAAATCCGCGCCAGCGTAAATTTGCGATTATCAGCCAAATCTGCTTCATCTGCGTTCTATTGGCTGATTTTGAAACGAACCCGAAATTCCATTTTATTAATATTTTCAATTATCAACTCTTTTTCGTACTTTTGCGTCCTCAAAAAGAGAAGAATGAATCTTATCATTGATCAAGGAAATTCTACTGCCAAACTGGCTTTGTTTGAAAAAAATATTTTAACGGATTACTTTCAATTAGATGTTTTGACAGTTCCGTTTTTAGAACAGATACTTCAAAAATATTCTATTTCTGCTGCCATTTTGTGTTCTGTTGGAAAAATTGATGAAACAGTTTACTCCTTTCTGAAAAAAGAAATTTCTCATTTTTATGAATTGAATACGCAATTGCCTTTGCCTTTGGCGATTGACTATAAAACTCCTCAGACTTTAGGTATGGATAGGATTGCATCTGCGGTTGGCGCTTTCGCCCAAAAAGCCAATTCGAATCTTTTAATTATTGATGTAGGTACTGCAATTACAATTGATTTTGTTGCGGCATCAGGAGTATATAAAGGAGGAAATATTTCGCCCGGAATTGATTTGAGATTCAAATCTTTACATCAATTTACCGATAAACTCCCTTTAGTGAATGAGAAAGGAGATATTCCGTCTTTGGGTTATGACACAGAAACAGCAATTCGCTCCGGCGTAATTGACGGAATTGTTCGTGAGATAGATTCATATATAGAAGAATATGAAAAAAATCAGAATGTTTTTACTTTTTTAACAGGCGGACATTCTTTTTATTTTGAAAGCAAATTAAAAAACTCCATCTTTGCAGACGGAAATTTAGTTCTTAAAGGATTAAATGAAATCTTGAATTATCAATATGTATAAAATTAAGTTAGTACTTTTAGTCGTTATATTAACGATATTGCCTAATTTTTCACAGGCACAAAATAATAATACACATTCCCCTTATACTCGTTACGGCTACGGTTTGTTGTCGGATCAAAGCTTTGGTTCACAGAGAGCTATGGGAGGAATTGGTTTTGGTTTGAGAAATCCGCAAATGATTAATCCATTAAATCCGGCTTCTTTTTCGGTGGTCGATTCAATGACTTTTATGTTAGATTTTGGTGTAAAAGGACAAATTGGATGGCTTGAAGATGGAAATATTAAAGCTAGAAAATATGACGCATCTTTGGAATACATAGCCTTACAATTTCCTTTGGCAAAACGTTTGGGAATGGGTGTCGGTTTAGAACCAATATCTTATGTTGGCTATCAATATGTAAATGACCCGGAAGAATTGAACGTTATTTCAGGAAAATCGTATGAAAGTTATACCGGAAAGGGCGGTTTGAATAAAGTATATACAACCGTTTCTTATTCCTTATTAGATAATCTTTCTTTAGGGGTAAAAATCGGATATTTATTCGGAGACATTATTCACTCCGGCGCGGTTTCGTTTAATACAGTCAATACTTACATTACTTCTTGGAATGACACATTGCGTTCATCCGGCTTAACTTATCAAGCAGGTTTGCAATATTCTCATCCAATAAATAAAAGTGAAGAGTTAGTATTTGGAGCGATTTTTAGTCCAAAAACACGTATTCAAGGAAAAGTAATGACAGGTGAAATTCGCTATGATCCCAATAATAGCAATCAAATTCAAAGTTCGGAGAATACAGTTACTAAAGATTCAGTATTTCAAATGCCAGCAACGTATGGATTGGGTGTTACTTATCGTAAATTTAATAAATTAACATTAGGTGCTGATGTGCAATATCAACGCTGGGCCAGTGCTAAGTTTTTTGATAAAACAAATTCTTTATCCGACCGGCTAAAAGTAAATGCCGGACTTGAATATATCCCCAATGCTTTTGGACATAATGTTTTCAACAAATCTCGTTATCGGGCAGGAGCTTATTATTCCAATTCATACATCAATGTAAATGGTTCCGGTTATAAAGAATATGGCGCATCAGTCGGAATGGGTATTCCTATGATTGACAGACGTTCATTTGTTAATTTTGCCTTTGAATATTCCATTATTCGTCCGGAAGTAGCAATGATAGATGAACAATATTTTCGATTTACACTTAGTTATACATTTAACGAATTGTGGTTCCTCAAACGAAAACTTCAGTAATCCTGATTTTATTAGCTTGTTTGCTGACAGTATCCTGTAATAAAGGCAATCGAGGAATTGCGACAGTAGATGTGGATGCGGAAATATTACCTTCTCTTCATTCTGAAGATATTATTTCTTTAATCTCAGATTCCGGTATTACGCGTTATCGTTTGCAGACAAAAGTTTTAGATGTTTACACTGACGATACTGCCACTTATTGGCATTTTCCGGAAAAAATTCATCTGGAGATACTTGATTCTCTTCTCAATGTAGATAGTTGGGTAAAAGCGGATACAGCTTATTATTTTGAAACAAATGAATTGATAAAATTAATAGGAAATGTATTTATCCAAAATCAAGACGGCCATAAATTTGAAACCTCAGAATTGTATTTGGATCAAAAAGAACCTCCCCATTCTGTTAATTCTATTCGAACGGATTCGTTTGTGCGAATTGATCAAGGAGATAGAATTATAACCAGTCAGGGATTGAGATCAAACCAATCAATGACTCGATATCGGCTTTATTCGTCTTCGATAGAAGCAATTATTAATGACGCAGATTTGAATAATGGAAATGATTCTGTTCCGGAGCCTGTGATGATTGAGCCTGAATAATTTGCCGAAAAATTAAAAATAAGATGAAACGATTGGTTTTGTTTTTTGTTTTGCTTCCTTTTTTTGAGTTGAGTTCTGCTCAAACCGGGTTTCTATTTGGGGATGAGGACGAGTATATCGAAAAAATGAAAATATTGGAAGATTCTGTTCGGAATGAATTTGCACACTTGACAAAGGAAGATTTATACCATTTAATTCCGTTTAATGAAAAGACAAATTATGGTTTTTTCGATGCTAGAACGGGAAAGGTTGTGATTAAACCGCAATATTCAAAATTCGATAATGGTGGATTCTTTTCTCCCAATCGAAAAATAGGGTTTAATAATTGCGATTTTTGCTATATTGAAATTAATACCGAAGGTGATAGCATAAGGTTTGAATCCTATCTCGACATAGATGGAGCGGTTGTCATGTCTGTGCCTCAAAATGGGAATGCTATCTCCAGCAATGACAAATTCAGCGGATTTTCGGTTGATAGCCTTGGTAATTTGAATACTTATGCCGATGCCTATAAAGTAAAATGGGATGCCAAACCATTCTTATTCAAAGGAAAATATTATCTCATTGTGGAAAAAAACAAAAGAATGGGAATAATTGATGAGAAAGGTAAGTCACTAAAAGGATTCGATTTCAATTATTTGAAAATTTCCATTAACAGCCATGCTAACATTGATGATCAATTGTGGTTTCATGTAGAAGCCGACGCAAATGAGAATTACAACCAATTTTTTGTAAATACTAAAGGAAAAACAAAATATAAAGAAGATGACAGTTTTCGTTATGTTCGTTTCGGATCGCCTGTATTTGCTTATTCATCAGCAGAAATATTTGAAAGAGGAACCGCTCTTATGGATATGCAATCAATGGAGTGGATAATTGCCCCACAAAACAAAGTCAAAATAAGAGCTCTTTATTACAGTTCGCATATCAGTTTAGATACAAGTAATGTTAATGATCGGGCGAAAGCCAAAATATATCTGGATGTATATGACTATAATGAGGCGAAGAACTATTGTATAGATATGGCAGGAAATAAATTTCAGCTTTTGGAATAAAAGTTAATTTGATTTCAAAATAATAAAGGTAATGCGCACAAAAATAGAATTGGTTTGACTTAAAATCTCCGAAAATTAAAAAATCTTCAAATAATTGTGTTTAATAATGTAAATCTTTGTATCTTCGTGCGAAATTTCTATTAATTAAATATAAAATAAACATAAAATTCAATGGCAGCGTTAGAAAAAATCAGGAGTAAAGCAGTACTACTAGTTGTTGTAGTCGGAGTTGCTTTATTCGCATTCATTATTGGGGACTTCCTTAATTCGGGATCAACTTTTTTTAATCAAAAGAAAGAAAATATAGTGGTAGTAAATGGAGAAGCTGTTCACTATCAGGATTACCAGGCTAAAGTTGAAGAGCGAACCAATGCAATTAAAATGCGTAGTGGAAATACAGGTCTTACTGATGATGAGCAAAATCAAATCAGACAAATGGTATTAGACGAGATAATAAATGATATTCTTTTTTCTGAACAAACAGAAAAATTAGGTCTCGTTGTAAATAAAACAGAATTAGCTGATTTAGTAATGGGAAATAATATTTCTCCTGTTTTACAGCAAATACCGGATTTCCAAAATCAAATGACAGGTCAATTTGATAAATCATTGTTATTGCGATTCTTACAAATGATTGAGAGCGATAATTATGACGAATATCCTGAAGAGTATATTGCTCAGATAATGGAAATGAAGCAAGCTTGGTTGACTGTTGAGCAACAAATCATTAAGGATCAATTAAGAAGAAAATTCAATACTCTTATTTCGTCTTCTATCCTTGTTAACGAATTAGAAGCTAAAGCTAATTTTGAAGCGAACAAAGTAAGCGTTGACTTTGATTATGTTAGTCAGGCTTATAGTTCAATTTCGGATGACGAAGTGACTGTATCGGATGCAGAAATCCAAAAATTGTATAATCAACATAAAGATCTTTATAAACAAGAAGAAGCGAAAATTATTAATTATATAACAGTTAATATTCTTCCTTCTCCAAGTGATTATAGCGCAATCGAAACAAAATTGGAAGGTTTGAGAGAAAATTTAAGCGTTTCAGCAAATGTTGCAGAGATTGTTCAAAATAACTCTGAAATTCCTTATATAGACGCTTATCAAGCTTACACCAGTTTGGATGAAAATCTAAAACAATTTGTATCTACCAATCCGGTTGGATCAATTGACGGTCCTATTTTGATGAATGATACTTATTACCTTTATAAAATAGAAGGTGAAAAAACGGCAGCAGATTCAATCAATTTAAATGTTTTGATGATGCCAATGACTTTTGATGAAGCTGATCTTAAAAATTTAACAGATAGTTTAATCCAAGTAATAAAAGAAGGAACTTCCTTTGCAGATATGGCATTGGCTGCAACAAATGGTCAAATTACCGGAGAAATGGGATGGGTTACCGAAAGTGAATTGGTAGCGCAAGTCGATAGCAAATTCAAAGATGAACTATTTGCTGCTAATGTGAAACTAAATGAACCTTTCATTGCAAAATCGAATGCCGGATCTTTTTTGGTTCAAGTAACAGAAAGAACCAGTCCGGTGAAAAAATATAAATTAGCAACCATTCAAGCAAAAGTAGTTCCAAGTCAGGAAACTAAAACTCGTTTGTACAATGAATTTAGTCAATTCGTTGCAGCAAATCATTCATTAGAAGGATTAAAAGAAAATGCAGCGAGCGCAGGTTACATAATTCGTACAGATGTTGAAATAGTTGAAAGTCAAATGAATATTGGAGGAATCCAAAATACAAGACAAATTGTTCAATGGGCTTTCAATAACAAAAAAGGAGCAATTTCGGATATTCTTGAATGTCAAAACAATGAATATTTTGTGTTAGCTGCAATTGAAGGTAGCTTGTCAAAAGGTTATCGTCCTTTGGCTTCTGTTTCAGATATTTTGAAAAGAGAGCTTTTGGATGAAAAGAAAGGTGAAAAAATCGTTGCTGATTTGAAAGCGAAAAATTTCACTACTTTAGAGCAATATGCTGAAGCTTTAAACATGACTCCACAATCTGTTCGATTTGTTTCTTTTGGAACAACAAATATCACCGGAATTGGAATTGAGCCTATTCTAAATGCAAAAGCACCTTTGGCTTCTGTGAATGAAGTTTCCGGGCCTTATGCCGGAAAAAATAGAGCTTATGTTTTTTCAGTAACAGACAAGAGAGAAAATGAAACTCAAGTCTATGATTCGGAAGTTCAAAAAAGACAAATGCAAATGCAAAATACATATCGTATGTATCAATTAACTCAATCTCCTGAAATTTTGAGAGAAAATGCGAAGATTGACAACAATTTTGGTCGATTCTTTTAAGAGATTAAATAGTTAAAAATAACTTATTGTTGCGGGCTTGATTCGTAATCTTGTAAAAAATATAAGATTATAAATCAAGCCCGCAATCACAAATAGAGAAACAGTATGGAGTTTTTATTGGGAAAGACAATTGAAGAGTTAAAGCAGTTGGTGAAAGATTTGGGAATGCCCGCATTTACGGCAAAACAGCTCGCAGATTGGTTGTATAAAAAGAAAGTTTCATCCATTGATGAAATGACGAATATTTCAGTGCTTTATCGCAATAAGTTAAAGGAAAACTATTTATTAGGACGAAAAGAACACATAAAAAAACAGGAATCGACAGATGGAACAATAAAATATTTGTTTCCAACTTTGAATCAACATTCAATCGAATCCGTTTATATTCCGGACAAAGAAAGAGCAACACTTTGCGTTTCTTCACAGGTTGGTTGCAAAATGAATTGTCTGTTTTGCATGACGGGCAAGCAAGGATTTTCCGGTCAATTAACTTCCGGCGAAATTTTGAATCAGATTATCTCTATTCCGGAAAGTGATTCGCTTACCAACATTGTTTTTATGGGAATGGGCGAACCTTTGGATAATGTGAACGAGTTATTCAAAGCTTTAGAAATTCTAACTGCTGATTACGGATTTGCATGGAGTCCGAAACGCATAACGGTTTCAACAATTGGAGTCATTCCGGGATTGAAACGCTTTCTGGATGAAAGTAAAGTTCATTTGGCTGTTAGTTTACATTCGCCTTACCACACAGAACGTTTGTCATTGATGCCGATTGAAAAGGCTTATCCATTCATCGAAGTTTTGAATTTAATCAAGCAATACGATTTTTCGCATCAGCGCAGAGTTTCTTTTGAGTATATTTCGTTTGGCGGATTAAATGACGATTTGAAGCACGCGTTGGCTCTCTCAAAGTTACTGAAAGATATTCCCTGTCGAGTAAATCTAATTAAATATCATTCAATTCCGGGAATTGATTTGCCTGCTTCTAATCCGGAAGCGATGATTGCTTTTCGAGATTTTTTGAATGATAAAGGGATTATTTGTACGGTGCGCTCTTCAAGAGGGGAGGATATTTTGGCGGCTTGCGGAATGCTTTCGACAAATGATAAGTGATTGTTTGGTTTCCAGAACCTTAAAAATGAAGCTCAATGAAAAATGGTTTAATTCAAACTAGGCTATTTTTATCTCTGTTTTTATTCTCTTCCTGTCATTCGATTGGGGATATCGAAAAGGAAACATATATAAGCGAAATAGAGGTAAAAGATAAATCCTATCAGGATATTTCATCTGATACGCTTGTTTTTGAAATCAGAGATTATTTTGAAGAGAAGAATGATTTTGAAAATTCTGCTTTGTCAAATTTTTATTCGGGAAGAGTTTATCATTCTCAAAAAAATTATGATAAGGCTACTGATACCTATTTACGAGCGGAAACCTATGCGGAAAAAACAGAAGATTACCAATTACTTTCCTCTATTAACTATTTTCTTGGATTGATTTATTATGAAAATTTTTTCTTTGATAAAGCAATTGAAAGATTTCGATCTTCACAAGAATACACGCAATCAAATACGGATAATTATAGGCGAGAGATATCTATATTTATCTATATTGGAAACGCTTTTCTGATAGAAGCGGAAATAGATAGTGCTATTATGTATTATCGGAATGCACAGATAATGGCTGATTTATATAAAGATAACTATTACTTATCTTCTGTTTTTGAAAATATAAGCGTTTTTTATCAAAGTTTAGGAGAGAAAGATAGTGCTAGAGTCTATCTGCAGAAAGCAATCGCATTAGATCGCGATAAGCCAGCTCGATTCTATCTAAATTTAGCAGAATTATTTTTAGCAGAAAACCAAAGAGATTCAGTCTTTTATTATGCTGCAACTGCATTCGCTTTACTTAAAGAAGATGCTGATAATGAAACAACAGCTAATCTTTATCTTTTGCTATCTAGAATGGCCGAGAAAGAAGGTAATTCCGTTGATGCTCTAGAAAAATACAAAGAATACATAAATTATTACTCTGCTATAATTGAAGAGAAAAAGAGTCAAGATTTATTGATTATTGAAAATAAATATAATTATTTACAGACGAAGAAGCAGAAAGATGAATTATTAATTAAATATTCCCGAAATTTTATTTTTAGTTTAACATTATTGTTGCTTCTTTTTGTAGTCTGTTTTTTTTCATACAGATGGATAAATAGAAGTAAAAAACAATTGCTGCAAAAAAGAAATACTTTATTAAATGCACGGCAGCAAATTCGAGAAATGGCAGAGACTTTTGATGCAAAGGAAAATACGCTTCGAAGTGAAATTCTTTCCCATTTTGAAATTTTGAAAAAAGTAGCTCTCTTGAAAAATAAAAAACTTTTAGAAAATGATCAGGTAAATGTGAAATTATTTGTTCGGGAAATGAATAAAATTATTTATGGTCAACCAGAAGGGTTCAATCTAGATTCTTTTTTTCAAACCTTAAATATTGCTCATAGGGGAATTATTGATCGTATCAATCAAGCTTTTCCGGAATTAGATTCAATAGAGCTGAAGATATGTTATTTTTCGTATGCTGATATTTCTAATTCAGAAATAGCTTTTTTTCTCAATTTGTCAAAGAATACAATTGAGCAGAAAAGGACGAGTATTCGTAAAAAATTAGGTGTTTCGTCTTATGGAAATATCAAAGATTTTTTAATAGAGCAATTAGATTAACTTTATGAGTGCAAAATAAAACTATATTTGACAAAGTTTAACTGTTTGATTTTTATTTGATTAATGTTTTCTTTTTGTAAGAAAAGCTATATGTAGACCAAAGCCTATTGTTTTTTTCTTTTCTCGCCTTTAATTTTGGTGCCAATGTTTAACTCTAAATTATATTATTATGCACACAAACATTTTATCGATTCTAATTATTTTAGTTGGAGTATTTTTCTTTTCTTTTTCTTCATTTGCCGAAAAAAATAATACACAGAAAAAAATAGAGTTGCAGGGAAAGTTAGCAAAACCTGTAGCTCGAAGTATACAAATTGTAATAGATCCTATTGAGATAGAAGCAAACGAAGAGGTCGAGTTCAATGAAGATGATTTAGACTTTACCGACCCATTTTTTGAAAATTTTCAAGAAGAAGAGTTTCTAACTTTTTAATGTCAGGCTTTATGAAGAAATCAAAAAAATTACAGACAAAAAAGCTGTTTATACTATTATTTGTATTCTATGGTATACACGTTTTTGGGCAACAAAACTTCTTAGTTGATTATCCGAGTCCTAATGCAGCCAGTTTAGGGCTTTATGGACAAATTCCAGTAAGTTCCTTTACTGGTGTTCCTGATATTAGCATACCTATCCACACAATTAAAATGCAAGAATTAGAACTGCCAATTGCACTTAAGTATCATGTAGGAAGTGTGAAGCCTGACATTCAGCCAGGGTGGGTTGGGCTAGGATGGGCATTGGAAGCTGGAGGTTCAATTAGTCGAGTTGTAAAGGGGCGAAAAGATGAAATGACTGCGTCTGATATTTTTAGAGAGACAGGGTTTAAGCCTACAGGGAATCCGGGTTATTATTTCCACGCGAATCAATTGGTTAATGAAAAAAACTGGGATGCCACATCTTTTTTGAATAACTATATTTTGGAAAAGAATGAATTTAAAAACTACTATATTGATTTAGAACCGGATGAGTTTATATTCAATTTTGCAGGGATGAGTGGGAGTTTCTTTTACAATGGAACGGAATCCGGAAAGGATAATTTTAAAGTCAAGTCCAAACAACTGTTAGATTTAGATATCTCTGCTCAGCTTTCTCCAGCATCTAATACTGTTGAAAAGTTAGATGTTTTCAAAGGATTAAATTCATTGGGTTTTACAGAGAGAAAATTAGACCTTTTTACCCACTTTTCTAAGTTTACAATTATAGATCAACATGGCATTAAGTATGAATTTGGCGGGAATCAAAAGGCAATAGATTATACCACATCTTTTGGTTCTGGAATTGGAGATTGCCCACAACAGACAGCCCCAACTACTTGGTATTTGACAGCGATAATATTTCCCTCTGGAGAAAAGATAGAATTCAATTATGTAAAAGAAGGTGATTTTTGTGTTGTTAGTAATTTTCGTAGAAAATACTGTGTTTCGAATACTTATTACAATAATGCATCATGCTCATATAGTTACCAGGATGGTTCTGATGATAATTTGGCTATCCAACATTTATCATACTTGGAAAGCATAAAAACCTCTAAGGGAGAATCTGTTTATTTTAAGACCTCTCCTTCTGATGAGTTGGAGTACGATTATCGCTATGCAAGTTCGAGTCTTCAATCTTCGTTTCCTGTTTTTTCTGATCCGCAAAAGAGATATTTGAAAAAAGAATATGGAAATTATAAACTTAAATTAGATACAATTTGGATCCAAAATGGATCAAATAAGATAAAACACGTTCAATTTGCTTACTCTAATGAGTCGAATAGACGATTAAGATTAGGCTCAATAAGCACGGGTCAATACAGCTATCAGTTTGCATACAATTCTCCATTTTTGCCTGATTATAATGTGAAAGAATCGGATAATTGGGGGTTTTATAATGGACTTTATTATGGAAATCGTACATTTCCTAATTTAGCTGAGCGTAGAATTCCAAATGCAGAAAAAATGAAGGCAGAGACGTTAAGTGAAATTATTTATCCAACAGGGGGATCAAGTGAATTTACTTATGAACCACATAGTTATTCCAAAGTGGCAACACAGTATGCTGTGAACGAAAAAGATATGTTTTCATTGAAAAGCGAATCCAATATTGCAGGAGGGCTTCGAATAAAAAAAATAATATCTTTTCCAGATAAGAGTAATAGGAGTGGGCAAATAGTCAGAGAATTTTTATATGTTCTTCCTGATAATAAAACATCAAGTGGCATTTTGTCTGGTAAGCCTATTTATGAAACTAATATGTCTCAATATTATGCTAAAAAGAATCCGAATTGGTTTAGTAAAAATATATTGGGATTTAAAGGAGCTGATTATGTAGTCTATATGACAGAGGGATCTGAAAACTTCTTAAATCCATTAGGAAACACGAATGGAGCACATGTTACTTATTCTCGTGTTGTAGAAAAATTTTCAGATGGCAGCAGTTCTACTTATACTTATATTAATCATGAAGATCAACCAGATGAATGTTATAGCTCTATTTACACAAATGCAGTGAATTCGTCAGATTATGTTGAGGCTTTTACTTCAAGAGAACTAGCTCGAGGGTTGTTGAAATCAGAAGTACACCGTAATTCTAACAATGTAGTTGTTGATAGCACATATTATCAATATGATCATGGTGTAGAGGATTTCGTAAAGTCGATTTCAATTAGAAGATTAGAGAGTCACTATGATTTGTTTAATCGATTTGTTTGTACTAAAAATTACATATTTACTCCTAAATTAGTACGCCGAACGAATATGCATTTTGGAACAAATGGCAGCTCTGTGAAACAAGAAAATACATATTCTTATAATTTTAAAAATTTACTTTCACAATCAACAGAGCTTCGAACAGATGGAAAAAAAATAACAACCAAGTATATTTATCCTTTTGAACTTGATCCTGTTTTTTTCGATATTTCAAAAAAAATGACAGATAAACATATATTTTCAAAATATATTGATAGAGTTGTTTTTGTTGGGGATGCTTCCAATGATCGATTGATTGAGGCCGAATTTCGATATTATACAGAAAGTAAGTCTCGGAAAAACTGTGTGCTTGAACGAGTAGATTTATTACAATCAAAAGAGAACATTTCAGTTAGTGATGTATACCCTTTTCAAGAAACATCCTATTCTCTTACTTCCGGATATTTAGAAAATTTTATAGAAGTAGAAAATGCGGATTCTATACGAATAGTTATTGATACTGAAGTGTTGAGTTCTAATTATAGTACTAATAAGTCGAATAGCCTATCAGTAACTGATGGTAAGGGGAAGACGGTTTATCAAAAAATATTTACATGGAAAAAATCTGCTAACTCTTATTTGTCTAAAGAAATAGTTAAGATCAAATTGCCTGTTGGTACTTATAAATTCAAAGTGAGGAGCGATATGCCTTTTTCAGGATTTTGTTCTATTTCATTACCTCAACGAAAACGAACAATTATGGGAGATTTAAGATTAAAACCGGAGATATATTATAAATATAACGATAGAGGTAATATCATTGAATTGAAGTCCGCGAGGAGTGATATGTCAGTTTCGTATTTGTGGGGCTATAACTATCGTTATCCGATTGCCGAAATAAAAAATGCTTCTTATGAGGATGTGAAAAACAAAATCCCTACTATTGAGACCATTGCGCAAAGGGTAGCGCCAACTACTGCTGATATGGATTTAATAAATAAACTGAGAATACAATTGCCCAATGCCTTGATTACAACCTACACATACAAACCTTTGGTTGGTATTCAAACGGTAATTGATCCGAGAGGTGTAGAAACATCTTATAATTATGATTCTTTTGGCCGTTTATTGGATATTAGGGATGAAAAGGGAAAATACATTGAAAGATACGATTATCATTATGTAAATCAATAAAAGATACAGATATGAAGAAAAAGATCTATATATTATTGGGACTGTTCAGCGTTTTCGAAATGCTTCAGGCTCAGCACACTTTAAATTCAGTATTTAATCTTCCTCGAGTTGGAGATGAAATAATAAAGCAACAAGTAGAATATAAAAATCCGGGGCGTTCCGGAGAAAAAGTAATTTGGGATTTTAGTCGCTTGGAGTTGATAAATGATGAATATTCTCTTATTTATTCTTCTCCGGAATTAACAGAAGAAACTAATTCTTATATTATGGGAAGGGATAGTATTCCTGCCGGATATTTGAATGAAGCGGATTTATTGATAGGAACAGAGCACAATACCATGTATTACTATCGTGTCCAAGATCATTGTTTGTGGAGTTTAGGACATGAAAATCCGACTGTTCTTTTGCATTACACGCAACCCTTTGTTTCTGAATTTTATCCGATGAATTATCGAGACAGTCTTGATTCTACTTATGAAGCAGAAGGACTTTACTCTTCCTCTATTCCTTTTGATATAAAAGGATCCGTGTGGATAAAGTCCGATGCATATGGTTTGATGATTTTACCTTCTGGCGATACATTACAGCATGTGGTTCGGGTTCGATCCGAAAGAGAGGTTCAACAGCAGATAAAAATGGATTCAGGAGAGGAAATAGTCAATAATAGCGTTTTAGAGACATATCGCTGGTATTCGAAAGGATATCGTTATCCTATTTTTGAGACTGTCAGAACATTTAATGTAGTTGCAAATGAGGAGATTGATTATTTTTGTACCGCATTCTTTTATCCTCCTCAAGATCACTATTACTTAGATAATGATGAAGACAATTTGCAATTACAGGGGGAAAATGTTTCAAGTGATCCGTGGCTTAATTTGAGGTATAATATATATCCTAACCCTGTTCGCACTAACTTGGAAGTTGAATTTTACCTGCCACAAAGTGCCTTTATTCGTGTTCAGGTAAGAACTTTACTGGGAATGATTGTTTTGGAAACCAACGAAGGAAGGTATCTTGAAGGAGTTGGAACTTTTCAATTGAACACAATGGTTCTCCCCACCGGAAATTATATTTTGGACATTTGGTTAAACGATCATTTGGTCAGTGAAATAATTATGAAACGTTAAAAAAGCAGTCATGAAAACAAATTTTCAAAAAACTAAATGTTTATTACTTATTTTGTTAAGTCTTTCACAGTTGTTGGGCGCCCAAAGTACTGATCGGAATTACGTGCGAACCAGAATGTTAAATTACTATGATGCAAATAAGAATTATATTGATAAGATTGATTATTATGATGGTTTGGGGCGTTTGACTCAAACAGTATATAAAAATGTAACACCTAATAACGCTGATTTGGTTGTACAGCAAGAGTATGATAAAGTCGGTCGGCTAGAAAAAACGTGGTTGCCAGCTGTTGCTTCAGGAAATAATGGAGCTTTTCTTCCTTTTTCAACTTACAGGGAAAAATCCATGAATACATATAACACAACGACTTATCATAGCCTTAGCCATAAAGATTCAATACCCTATTCTAAGCTCGTTTATGAATCATCTCCATTGAATAGAGTTTTAGAAGAATATGGTCCTGGTATGGAGTGGCACAAAAGAGGAAAATCGAAAAAAACTTTTTACTTGACCAATTCAAGTCTTGCATGTCCGAAGTACACAACGACCGACAATAAAACGCTGGTTAGCATAACCCGATCAGGTAATTATCCCTCGAATGAGTTGTCTGTTTTAGAAATCAAGGATGAATTAGATAATCCTTACTACGAAGTTCGGGATAAACAAAATCGCATGATCATGGAAGGTTATAAAAATCACTACACATGTTATGTTTATGATAGTTATGGAAGTTTACGAGCTGTTTTACCTCCAATAGTAGTCGACAAGTTTACGTCAGGAACTTGGACAGAAAACACGCAATTATTCAAAGATTATGCCTATGCTTATAAATATAACAGCCGAAATCATTGTATTGCGAAAAAGCTTCCGGGAGCCGATTGGATTTACTATATATACGACAAAGCAGACCGCTTGATTTTAACTCAGGATGGTGAGCAGCGAAAAAATGGGGAATGGTTTTTTTCTCTTTCTGATTTATTCGATCGATTGGTTTTGAGTGGTATCTGTAAGAATACCCACACTTACACATCCGAACCATTCCAAAATACATTAGTAAAAGCATCCCGAACCAATGCAACAGATGGTTACAAGGGATATAGTATAAGCGGTATTACCCTTACTAATCCTATAATATATTGCGTTAATTATTATGATAATTATAATTTCATGGGTTATAACGGAATACCATCTTCGACGGATGCTCATTTTAAGATTGAGGACACAAATCCTACTCCGTATAATGGAGATAAGGGTTACGAACATAAGGGGTTGCTGACAGGTACTTTGACTGCCCAATTGACAGGGAGTAACTCTCCCAGTTATTTGTGTTCAGTATTGTATTATGATGCCAAGGGTCGTGTTGTTCAATCAAAAAGCACCAGCCATTTGCCGGGTGGCATTGAAAAAGAATATATGACTTATGGCTTTACCGGAAAATTGTTGAATAAAAGGCATATTCACATGGCTAGCGGAAAAGCTACCCAAACGGAACTGTCCTATTATGTCTATGATTATGCTGAGCGTTTACTTCAAGTCAGCCATAAGTTAAATTCGGAACCACAAAAGATAATCTTAAAAAATACTTATGATGAATTGGGTCGATTGAAATTAAGTACAGCCGGCGGCTTGAGTACCCTTGCTACCAATCATAATTATACTGTTCGTTCTTGGGTAAGAAATACGACGAATTCTTTTTTGACGGAGACATTGACCTTTACGGATAATGGAAACATTTCAACGAGGGATTTGCAGGCTTCAAATTACTATTTATATTATTCATATAGTTATGATTCCCTTTCACGATTGACCAATGCTCTTTATTCCGGAGATGGTTCAAGAGAAGGTTTTACGACATCATATACTTATGACAAGCACGGTAATCTGATAAACTTGATTCGTTATGGGAAAACGGGCTCCGGAAGTTCCAAATATGGTCTGGTTGATAACTTGAGTTTCGATTATGCGAATAGCAATCAATTAAAGAATATAACAGATTCGGGTCCTAATGTCTCTTTAAGTACATCTTATGATTTCAAGGATTATACAAAAGGTAGCGGAATTGAGTATAGTTATAATTCTAATGGGGCATTGATAAAAGATAAGAATAAAGGGATATCTTCCATTAGTTATAATAGTCTAAATTTGCCTATGAAAATGGATATAAAGAGTCCTGTCGCCGAAGCACGCAATGAATATACTTATTCAGCCAGAGGAGAAAAGTTAAAATTGGTTCAGAAATGGAATCCTTCTTATAGTACTACTCCCGTTCTTGGTACCGATGTCAATAGTAGCAGTTTAATTTTAAGTAAGACTACGGATTATGTTGGCAATAAGTTTTATGAAGGCGGAGTGTTAAAAAAGATATTCTTTTCCAACGGATATTATGATAATTCTGGAAAAAAGTATTACTTTTATGTTTATAATTATTTGGGAAATATTTGTGGTTTAGTTCAAGAGAATGGAGGAATCTATCAAAAAACACATTATTATCCATTTGGTTTACCATTTGAATTGAGTTCCGGTCAGGAAGTTCAGCCTTTAAAATATAATGGAAAAGAATTAGATATGCTTCATGGATTGAATCAATATGATTATGGCGCAAGGTATTACGAACCATCGTATGGTCGATTTACAACAATGGACCCGCTGGCGGAAAAGTATTATTCAATTAGTCCGTATGCGTATTGCCTGAATAATCCGATGAGGTTTGTGGATCCTGACGGTAGAGAAGTTGTCATTGCCGGAGATAATGAGTTTAGAAAGAAGGCTTTTGATGACCTTCAAAAAATCACCTCATCCTCTCTAACAATGTTGAAAAATGGAAAAGTTATAGAAGCCGCCAACTATAATGAAAAAATACACGGGAAATCTTTGTTTACAGGAGTAGGAAGCGGCGATAAAGAGTTCGGGACATCGGTTGTTTCTGATTTAATTGGCTCGGAACATACAGTGTCAATCAACACAGGAGGGGAGAATGGTTTTAGAGGTTATACGACAGATGCTTTTATTTTAGGCGGAACGGAACAGATGGAAAAGGTTCTGGAGGAAAAATCTCATATAATCCTGAAGATAAAGGAAGTAATGCCGTAAATGCAGATGGTTCTACAGGTCGTCCAGAGCATATCGGATTAGCCCATGAGATTATTCATGGATGGAGCGCAACAAAAGGACAAGTAAGGAGTATCCAACCTGGATTTAGATCAGACCCAGACAGAACGGGTCCCGGTCTGGTAGACAATACTGGCATCTCTGGCGAGGAATTCATGACCCGTCAACTGGAGAATAGAGTCCGAAAAGAACAAGGAGTGAAACTAAGAGCAATTCCAAGATATTAATTCATCCTTTCATGAGACAGGTAATTTTCTTTATCTCCATAATAGAGATATTCTTTTTATCTTCGTGCAAGCAAGAAAATACTTCCTCACATAGAGAAATCTATGTGAGGAAGTATGATATTAATAATATAGACAATCTTGAACAATTTTCAGATAATCTTGAGTATAGAATAGATACTATTGAGTATATACCAAGCAAGCCTCTGGGAGAATATAACTATTCTTACGGAAAGATATTTACTGATAGTATTCTTTCTCTGTGGAATCAAGCATCCATTGAAAATATTAAAAAGATAGATCCTGAGTTAAAGAATAATGGTAATTTTGTGAAGTATCAAATTCTTAATATAGGGAATAATCACCGAACAGAGTTTTGGAGAACAATTAACTGCTTCTATTCTTCCATGTATAATTTTGAAAAAGGCTTTTATATTGTAGAAACATCTAACTCTGGAGAACGTTCATATGAATCTTTTTATCTTATATCACCCAAAGCAGAAAATGAATATTATGCACATGAGTTTCGATTTGGAGTTTGGGATAATTCGTTTATGATGGCATATTTAAATCGTATCAACAGAATAGATTATGCTATTTTTGATTCTTTATTAATGGAATTAAAAAAACAAAATACAGATGATAATCTTATTTGGGGACCTTCTGAATTGACTATTTCTTATTTTTATAATGATACCATAGAAAGTTATGTTAACATTTACTATGGAAATCTTGAAACAATTACAAAAATGAAAAATTTATTAGATGGAATTGATGATAATCTTTAGCACTTTTACAAAGAAGTAGTTGAGCAAGTTTATGTTTTCGTCTTACGAAAACCACTTGAGCAGAATAATCCCGTTGGTCATTGATCAGCGGGATTTTATTTTTAGCTAAATGCAAGTTTAGTTTTATAGTTCTGGATAATATTATCAATGATCCACAGAATCATATCCAGATTATAATATTCCATTTGGTATGTTTTCCCATCATTAGCAGTTGTCGCAAATTTTGCGACAACTGAAAAGTCCTCTAATTCTTCTTTAAGGGCGTTATTGATATGTTTGCCAACAGTCTTTATATCTCGATTAAATAATTTCGCTATTTGTTGGTGATTTAACCAAACAGTTTCATCTTCCAAACGAACATCTAAATCAGTTGTCCCGTCAGGTGCTTGATATATAATAATCTCTCCGGATTTCATTCTCTAATTAATTAGAATCGTCAAGAGACAAAAATACGAATTTTATCCTTATTCTGATATAATATTTTCGTATGTATATTATTTATACAATTAAATCTGTTCTGTCGAAAGATTCGAATAAAATTACACCTTTATCCCGACCGAATCTAACATTTCGCGAATAATCGATTGAGCATCAAATTCTTTTGCACGTTCCATTGCAGTCTCTCTAAAAGTCTCTTTCGATGTCAATGACAAGAAATCAATTGCTTTTTCGCCCATTTCAATGGAAGTATTAACCAAATATCCACATTTATTGTGAACAATTATATCTTTCGGACCTTTTTTATTGTAAGCAATAACAGGCAATCCGCAACTCAATGCTTCAAGAACGACATTGCAAAAAGTATCAAATTTTGAAGGCAATAAAAGCACATCAGCAGAAGAATATATCGAAGACAATTTGGATTGTTCTACCCAATCCAGAAAAATACCGTCCGGAATTTTTTCTCGTAATTCGGCTAATGCAGGTCCTTGACCGACAATCGCGATTCGGGTTTTCTTATGTGCTGCCTTTATTTGCTTATAGATAGCAGGCAATTCAAGAACACCTTTTTCCTTACTTATACGTCCAACATAGAGTAGGAGTGGAGTGTCATTGGTTATCCCAAACGCTTTGGATTTATTTATTTCTTGACGACAAAAATGTGGACTGACCCAATGCGCGGTTTGAAATACTTGTTTTTCTTTGAGATTCATATCCTTTCCTGTAAGCCATGTTTTTTGGTCGGAATTAAGAACAAATACCCTGTCGAATGACTTGTAAAAGAAACGAAGCATTCGGCGAAGTCTATCCAAATTATGTCCTGTCATATTTAACACTTTACGAGCAAACATCAGCCAATCCGTGTGCATATAAAAACTCGCTTCTACCGTATAAGCATGTTTCAAATATAAACCACAAATTCCCATAACCCCTTCTGTAGAGCAAATTATCCGGTCGTATTCCCCTTTCAGAAATAAGTTGTGAAGCTCCACAAAGTTCGGAATGCAAATTTTTTGAGTGTTATAAATCGGAGCAGCAAACTCAGCAATCGGTTTCAAAACCACCAGATTGTTATCCGCCTCTACATCATTACTACATATCATGATGTCGATTGGAAGATTGTTCTCCTTTATTTTCGTATGCATTTCACGCAAGGATACCGAAACTCCATTTTTATCTCCAAAAGTATCAGTCAACCAAAGTATTCGTTGCGGCTGCTCTAACTTTCCAAGTCGTTTTGAAAATTCTTTTAGAAAAGGACGTGAATGAAACATGGTTTTTGCACTGGTAAAATGCGCCGCCAAAATAAATACAGATGCAAAAAACGGAAACGAAAGTCCGTCAAGGAATTTGGATGCCTCGAATGACGAATTGCTGCCTTCCTTGTAAATATAAGAACGTATATCTGTTGGTAATTCTAGCCCTTCGATAAATGACTCCAAAGATTTGGTTTCCATTTTTTTCTCGAGGTTTAATCCGGATATTTTTTTACCCAGTCGATTAGCCAATAAACTATTTAGCTGATTATTAATAGATAAAATGGCATTATAATATTTTTCAATCGAATTATCTGCTGTTTGTTGGCTCGCTTCGGCTATTTTTACCGTTTCTTCAAATATCGATTTGTAATGAGAAGGTAAAAGCATTTTTTTCAGAAAAGAAGGTTTTTCTCCCAGCATGCAGTCATGAAACAATTGAATGAAAGACGTGGTAACTTTATGTTTTTGCACTTCGCAAAAAAGGTTAGAAACCAAAAGTGAAACTACCTTATCGGATGTTTCCCCCTTGTGTAACAACAAACGAACGAGTCCCGGGTCTTTATAATTCAGAGCTGTTTGACAAACATAATTTAGAAATGCAATTGTCAATTTTTCTGTATTTTGATGAGAACCAAATGGAGCCATATCTCCACAGCGCAAAGCCTCCAATGCTAATTCCGATTTTGAAGAAGTCAGCAATCTTGTTTGCAGATTCGGAACATATAACAAAGAGCCCGTCATTCCTGCAAAAAATCCCATGTGACTGTCAGAACCTCCAGCTAGAGATTTTTTATATGGGTCGACACAATATTCTTTCGGGTCAAATCCGAATTCTTTAGAGTATTGGTCGATTGTTTTAGGGGTAACTTGCTCTATCCATTCTTTTACCAACAAATTTTGCCAAGTATCCCGTTGTCCGTTCAATACCTCGAAACGCTCAAAAATCAAAAGCATTTTATCAAAAAAATCTTTTGAAGGCATCTTTTTGCCGGCATAATGATACAGCGGATGCGCCCAAATCGTTGGAATATTGTATTTGCGAGCATACTGCAAAAAAAGATATATACTTTTTGTTCGTTTCTCTAATTGAACTTCCTGTTCCGGGGTAAATCCGTATGCTAAAACATGAATACCTATTTCAAAGTCCGGAACCCAGCAACTAAATTCGGCGGCTGTGAGAATGTCAAACCCTTTGTCCTGCAAAATATAGCACGACCGCGCATTGTTGTGATTGGTAATGGTCAAGGCATTACAATCATTTTTTCTAACTCAGCTATTAGTTGTTCGCTCGAAAGCCAAGTTTCGGGCACTCTCAATATTCGACCGATTAATTCGTCCGGAATATTGCTATTGTAATCATGACAGTGAAGGTCTATTTTAAGAATATCGTCTTTTGGAAACTTGTTTTTCTGAATTGATAAGAAATTTTCAAGATTATTTTTTAATTCTTCCTGAAAATGAATGTTGTTGAATGAATGATTCATCTTTAAATATTATTTTAACACGGACAAAGGTATTTGTTCAATAATACAAAGATGTTAAGATATTGTTATCGTTTTGTAAAATTTGGAATTAGGATTTGTCGTATAATAACCTTTTGAGAAGTTTTACAATTTGACTCCTGTTTTTTGCCAAAGTCATAAATTTTGGAAGGAAATAAGACGCTTTACAAGATTGGTGCGCTCTCGTTGTTTCTCTAATATCGGCATCAATGTAATCAATAAGATAAATCAAGTGATTTCTATTGTATGCCCAAATTACTTTCCCTTCAAAAGAAGTCTGAAAATACAAAAGAAGTCCAAAATAAGGCTCAATACCGTTTTTTATTTCACTATATTCCAATTGGTATTTTAGACTTATTTTCTGCATTATTCCCTGTTTTAAGTGATTGCAATGAGGACAAAAAACATTCAAAACTTTAAACTGCTGTTGTTTCTCGTCTTCAATATCCAATCTGAAATGACGATTACAATTATCGCACATTTCACTTATCTGATAGCGGTAATATATTCTTTCTTTTTGCTGCCTTTTTCCGCAGGAAGTGCATTGAAAACAGAAAAAACCTTCTGCTTTTTTTACGATTCCCATTCCATTACAATGGCTGCATTTTACTTCCAATTCCTTGTAAAACAAATGATAATCAAAGGGTTTATCTACATATCTTTTCATTTACGCTTATTTTCAAATCATATTTATGGCATATAATGGTAAATTCGTCATCCATTCTTCTTCTTTATAATCGTTCAGCGAAGTGCGAATTGCTTTTGTTGGTTTGTATTTTTCGCAGAAAAATTTGAAACTTACCGATTTAATACTTGTACCCGATTTCACTTCTATTGGGATAATTTCTTCTTCATTTTGTATAACAAAATCGACTTCTGCCGTGCTGTTTTCATTTGTCCAATAGTAAATATCATTTTCATCGTTGAGCAAAAATTGTTGAATTACAAAGTTTTCAGTTAATGCGCCTTTAAACTCTGTGAAAATAGCATTTCCGTCTAAAATCGTTTTCAGCGGAAGTTTAGCCATTGCGCCAAGCAAACCCACATCGTTATGATAGAGCTTGAACGCCGATAAATCCTGATAAGCAGAAAGCGGCATATCAGGTTTTGAAATGCGGTAACATTGATGTAATAATCCACAATCGAGCAACCATTGAATAGCCAATTCAAATTCTTTTGCTCTTCCACCTTCTTTGATTACTCCGTAAATAAACTTTTTATTTTCTTTCGATAGCTGTGAAGGAATTGATTTCCAAACCATATTGATGCGAGGAACAATTTCTTTTGGAGCGTGTTTCGAGAAATCATTTTGATAAGAAGTCAAGATTTTTCGTTGCAAAAGGCGTACAGTGCGGAAATCGCGATGTTCAACAAAATGAGAAACCACTTCGGGCATTCCACCGATAAACAGATAATGCCGTAAATAACTCACTAGTTTTTCTTTGAAAGCAGTCACTATTTTCCAATCCGGATTTTTGAGCAAATCCACCAAACGCTCTTCATCAAGTGCGCTAAGAAATTCGGGAAAAGATAAGGGCTTTAAATATAAAAAGTCAACTTTCCCGACAGGAAACGAAACGCTTTGGTGTAAATTCATTCCCAACAACGAGCCTGCTGCAATAATGTGATATTCGGGAGCGTCTTCGCAAAAATATTTCAGCGCAGTAAGACCGCCAACAGCCTCTTGAATTTCATCAAAAACGATTAAGGTGTCATCCGGATTGATTGTCGTCCGCGCAAAAACAGATAAAAAAGACAATATTCTTTGTGTGTCAAAATCTTCTTCGAAAAGATTCTGGACAGCCTTTGCTTTTTCAAAATTAATGAATATGACTTGTTTGTATTCTTGTTTTCCGAACTCTTGAATGAGCCAAGTTTTTCCTACTTGTCTTGCCCCTAGAATAATAAGCGGCTTTCTTTGTTTGCTTAATTTCCAATTAATCAGCTCGTTAATTTTATTTCTATACATTTTTCTTGGCTTAAAATAAGATAATAATACATTTTTCTCGACTAAATACAGTGCAAATATACACTTTTCTCGACTAAAAAGCAATAAAGATATACGTTTTTCTCGACTTGAATTATGTGTTTTGTTACACTTTACTCGACTATAATTAGGTTTTACAACACACTTTTCTCGACTAAAAATAATAGAAATACACATTTTTCTCGACCTAAATTATTGTTTTATTACACTTTTCTTGACTTTGATTTGGTTTTATAACACACTTTTCTAGATTAAAAATCAGCGCAAATACACATTTTTTTCGACCTAAATTATTGTTTTATTATATTTTTTTTGACTTTGATTTGGTTTTATAACACACTTTTCTAGACTAAAAATCAGCGCAAATATACATTTTTCTCGACCTAAATTATTGTTTTGTTACATTTTTCTTGACTATAATTTGTTTTGTAACACACTTTTCTAGACTAAAAATCAGCACAAATATACATTTATCTCGACTTGAATATATGGTGTTGTTACATTTATCTCGACTATAATTTGTTTTTATAACACACTTTTCTCGACTAAAAGCAATTGTAAATATACATTTTTCTCGACCTAAATCTAAGGTTTTAATACACTTTTCTCGACTAACTCTCAGTTTTACATCGTCATGGGGTTGTTGCTGGCGCGGATTTGCAATCCGTGCCTTTATAATATACTTGGCACGAGTTACAAACTCGCGCCAGCGCAGCCGCAATATAAAATCCGCGCGCATCCGTTCAATCCGCTTTATCCGCGTTCTATTTGGCATAGAACAAAAAACTTCACTCTGCCTGATTTAACTTTAAATAACAATACACTTCTTGTATTTCTAAAAAATACAGTATCTTTGCAATTGTATTTTAATATCATTTTGATATCATTTTTTTAATTAAATAACTTATGAAAACACAAGAAGAAATCTTTGGAAAGTTGAAATTAGACGGAGTATTATCTCTCATTCTCAACATTTTATTTTTAGCTGTTATAGCAGTTAGTTTTGTTTGGACAATAAATCACTCAGATGATTTGAGTGCAGCAGTATTTACTTTGTTCGTTGTATTACTTATTATCCTGTTTGTTGTAAACTGTATATTTTGGGGCGGTTTCTTTCTCCTCGAACCCAATGAAGCGGGCGTAATGGTTTTCTTTGGGAAATATCACGGAACAATTAAAAACAACGGCTTTTTCTGGGTAAATCCTTTTTATTCAAAGCAAAAACTTACACTTCGTGCCCGTAACCTCGATGCCGAACCGATAAAAGTAAACGACAAAAAAGGCAATCCGATAATGATTGGTCAAGTATTAGTTTGGCGTATCAAAGACACTTACAAAGCGTCTTTCAATATTGACAGTCAGGGAATTAAAAATTCGCAAGGCATATATCCTTTAAGTGAAAAGATGAAATCCTTCGAAAAATTTGTAAAAGTCCAAAGTGATGCCGCTTTGCGTTACGTTGCCGGAATGTATGCTTATGACAATTCCGAAAATGAAGATGAAAATTTAACTTTGCGTTCGGGAGGAGACAGTATCAATCATATACTTGAAGAACAACTCAATGAACGATTATCTATTGCCGGAATTGAAGTTCTCGAAGCAAGAGTAAATTATTTGGCATACGCACCTGAAATTGCAGCAGTTATGTTACGCCGTCAACAAGCAGATGCTATCATTTCAGCTCGCGAAAAAATTGTAGACGGAGCAGTTGGAATGGTAAAAGTAGCTATCGAAAAATTGTCTGAACAGGGTGTGATAGACCTCGATGATGATAAAAAAGCGGCTATGGTAAGCAATCTCATGGTGGTTCTTTGCAGCGATGAACCGGCGCAACCGATAATTAATTCAGGAACACTTCACAATTGATAAAATAAAAAATGCAGCAAGAAATTGAATTTTACGAAAAACAAGTTTGTCCAATTTGGATTAAGATAGCTATTTCAATTATTATTCTGGCAGCATGGATAATGAAGTTAATAGCATTTGCAGGCACTTCAATCAGTGTACTAAATTTCGTTTCATACACACTGATTTTTGCAGGCGCGCTGTTATTTATTTTCTTTGCCTTTTTAAAAACAATTATTGATAGCAATGGAATTTATGTAAAAATTCTCCCAATGCTGAAATTTAAGCTGTATGACTGGGAGAATGTTTCGAGCATTGTAATAAAAAAACAAAGATTTTTTGGATATAGCCAATTGAGTTTTTTAAAATTTCGAGTAAATTCTTTAGGAGACCCGATTGAAGTTTATAATTTTGCAGGAAGATATTGTTTGCAATTTGTTTGGAAAAAATCCTGTGCTATTCGCGTAAGTACGAATCAACCCATTGAAATAGAAGATATTTTAATGAAATTGGGGAAAATAAATCAACAAGCGGATAGCTAAATGTAAAAAATAATAAATGCCTGAAAAGAACGAAAATAAGACAAAGAATTTTGTGCTGCGCATTGATGCAAAAATGATGAGTGCTATTGAAAAATGGGCTGCTGATGAATTTCGCAGTGTGAACGGACAAATATTGTTTCTGCTCGATGATGCCCTAAAACGGAATAAACGAGCAATAAAAAAGAAAGAGAAAGAATGAAATACAACTCGTAATTCCCAAAATTAGCCAATAGAAAGCGGATGAAGCAGTTGCACGCTGGCGCGGATTTGTAATCCGTGCCTTTATATATGTTTGGCGCGAGTTGCAAACTCGCGCCAGCGTAAATCCGCTCAATCCGCGTCATCCGCGTTCTATTGGCTACGGTATTCATCATCAAGTTTTTTCCTCCTTAATATTTCCTTAACAACTCTTTTATTAAACCTTAATTTTCCTTTAATGTATACATAACATTACCAATATACCTTTGCCAGCGAAAAAATAAGAAAAAATATGAATAGCATATATCGTTTAATTGGGATTATCACTTTTTTATTTTCAACCAATATTTGCATTAACGCAGTAACTATTAAAGGAATCGTTTTGGATGCAGAAACGAAAGAAAGTCTGATAGGCGTTACAGTCATGTTAACAAATCAGACAACTTTAGGAACACGCACCGCATTAGACGGAACATTTTTACTTGATGTCTCACAATTACCAGCCGAATTAACTTTCAGTTACATTGGATTTGACACTAAAAAATATACAATTACCGATACTCAAGATAACTTAGTTATAAATCTTGAACCAAGCGCGCTCATATTAGGCGAAGTCGTTGTAACAACAAATGCATCAAACACGGATGTCGGTGCCTTAATAATAAAAACATCATAAAAATGAAACGAATAATTTTCTTATTATTTATTTATGTTGCAGCAATATGCAATCTACACGCTGGTGGTCTTTTGAAAAATCTTCCTGAAACGGAAGAAACGGCAACCAATTTTATCATAGCAAACGATTTAGGACGTAACGGTTATTACGAACAAAAAAACATAGCGGCAATTATGGGCGAAACAGCCGAAAAAAGCGATATTGAATTTATTGCAGCCGCGGGTGATGTACATCATTATATGGGGGTGCGTAGCATAAACGACCCTCTTTGGATGACTAATTACGAATTGATTTATTCGCATCCGGAGTTGATGATAAACTGGTATGCTGTCAGCGGAAATCACGAATATCAAGGAAATACGCAAGCGATAATTGATTATAGCAATGTAAGTCGCCGTTGGATTGCACCGTCTAAGTATTACACCCTTTCAGAAACTGCAGAAGACGGAACAACTTTTCGTTTGGTATTTATCGACACTACACCTTTGATTGATAAATATCGCAACGATACAGCGAAATATCCCGACGCACACAAGCAAGATGCAGAAGCACAGTTGCAGTGGGTAGATTCTGTTTTAACTCATGCAACCGAAAAATGGAAAATTGTAATTGGTCATCATCCGGTTTTTGCCGATACAAGAAAAGACGAAAGTGAAAGAACCGATATGCAACAACGTTTGGCGCCAATATTGGAAAAACACAAAGTGGATTTATATTTTTGCGGACATATTCATAACTTTCAACATATCCGCCCTGAAACATCACAGGTTAATTATGTAGTAAATTCTTCTGCCTCACTTTCGCGTAAAGTAAACGCCACTCCTGATACAAAATTCTGCAGTTCAGACCCGGGATTTACTTTTTGTTCAGTAACAAAAAACGCATTCACATTCTTTTTTATTAACCATAATGGTGAGATTATTTATCAATATCGTTTGGAAAAATAATTCGCTAAGTACTTTTTTTAGGTTATAGTATACTTTTCAAATGCCCGTCTGTAGCTGATTCTGTGAAGAATTGGCTACCGTTTTTTATTGGGTCAAAGAAGACAAATATATAAATAGTTAATCAGAAACAATAAGCAACTCCAATCCCAATCTTCCCAAACCACCTTGGCTTATATATTTCTTCGACAGGATAATGATAAGTGTATTGTAGATTATTGGACAAAAGATAATTAAGCCCAAAATTAGCGGATAAAAGAAACCTCCAAATTTGAAAGCCAAATTTTAGCTCTGCATCCCAAGATGCAGCAAAGTGCCTGTTGACATCGTAAGTTCTGCTTAGAATTTCTTGCCCGCCTTGAAAAGTATACATAGAAGAAGGGTCCGATTTAATGCCTCCCAAAGAAAATCCTGTACTCAAATCTAAAGAAGCAGGAAGAATACAGGCAAGAGCATATATAAACAAGTCGGAAAAATTTTCAAAGTCATTCAACTCATCCCATTCTCGATTCTCTAGGTTTATTTTATAACAAAACAAGAGTGGCACCTTCCAATATCCGTCACTTCCTTCCAATTCCGAGATGAAAGAAATTCCCAGTCTTACTCCGAATCCATATTCATAGTCGAAGTAATAACTCCCCAATATATTTGTGTAGTTTGCAGAGCCAACATCATAGAGATTAGTCAGTGGAATATACAGTCCTTTTTCGATAATAATATTCTTTTTATAATCATTGTCTTGGGCTTGAATCCCCTCAAAGAAAGGAAATAACAACAGAATACTTATTAATATTTTAAACAATCTCATTGCAATTTTTTTGTGCAAACCTACATAAATTTAAGTGAAAAATCAAGTGCGAGTAAGCGCAGATGAAGCGGATTAGGCAGAATATACACTACAACACATTCCGAAATTAGTTTATAATGCAAATATGGTTTCTTGTAAATAATAAAAAAGGTGTTTCGGTTTTGCCGAAACACCTTCTTTATTTTAAAAAGTGGCTTTTTATTAATTGAAACGATAGCCTGTCCAAGCAAAAATATTGGTTGGACAACCAGTGTTTCCGGCTTCAATTTTCAATTTAGAAATGTTATCGCCAAACGCATCAACACCATTATATAATTGAGTAGCGTTGTAATTGACAGTTTTTCCGGTAATCGGATTAACCAAAGCATTTGTAAGGCTTATTGCTGAATTTGGATTTCCAGCACCTTTGCTGTCAGTCATGTCAATAAGGTCAACAGCTGTTCCCGTGCCTTTTACCAAAGCGTTTGTGACAGTAGCTTTTGCTCCGCGGCGAACTTTAATAACGTCTTGCATTGATTTCCATGGGAAGTCGGTGTGGTCTGCCGCAACCGAAGCCAATTTCAATTCAATAGTCATATTCTTGATTGTAAAATCAGATTGTCTTGAGTGAGTTGGGTAATTACCATCGTGATTGCCATCAGCTTCCACACCACGTGGGTCAGCTTCAGTACTGGCGAAACCCGCTTCCCAAATTCCATAGCAATTTTCAAGTGTTCCGTTCCAACCTTGCGTAACATCGAACATATCGTCATCTGAATTAACGACAAGCAAATTTTTCACATTCACAGAACCACCGAAGAACTCAACACCATCATCAGCTCCATTAGGAATGTAAATATTTTCGATTTTTGTTCCGTTTCCGACTCCGTTAAGTGTAAGTCCGTTATGCTCTACATCGGCGCTGTTTCTTGCTCCGGTATAAGCAAGTATCAAGTAGGTAAGTGAGCCAGAATTATCGTTTTCAGCTTCTCCACCATAGTAAAAAGCCGAATTAATTTCGGTTGAACCGATTTGCGATTTTCCGTCATCGCCTCTTGTAAGCGGCGCGCGTCCGTTAATGATAAGTCCGCCCCAATCTCCTTGCTCCGGATTGGCTTCATTGGAAGTCATTGTAACAGGTTTGTCCGCAGTTCCATTTACGTTGATTTTACCGCCTTGCAATACGAGAATGTAACTGCTGAAACTTTTCTTAGCTTTAATCGTTGTTCCTGCAGGAATCGTTAACACACCACCTTCTTCAACAAGAAGCGGACCGTCCAAGATATACGTTACCGAAGCATCGAGCGTTTTTGAATCTGTTATTGAGCCTGACAAATTCTGGTCTCCAACGATTGCGCCACCACCATTGTTATTATTATCATCGTCACTATCGCACGATATTAACACAAACGGCATTACCAAAGCTACAGCCATAAAAATACTTAAAAAACTTTTTTTCATTTTGATTGAAAATTAAATTAACTAATAATTGTTTATCTTATTTATAAATTTCGAGAGCAAAACTAATCCGAAAAAAATACATATCCGTTGCAACGATATGAAGATTTAGTTACAGTTTCAAAGTCACCTCGGGGAATTTAGGGGGTAATAAAACAGTGCGTTCTCTTTATGTTTGCGACAATTTGAATTGTATCCAATGCGGATGACGTAATTTTGTATAATAGAATGAAATACTTATATTTGTATTCTTTAAAAACAAGCGAAATTATGTTGAAATCCGAAGAAATAAAAGCGTTGTTTGAACAGTTCGAAAATGCTTCCGCCGAAATGGAAGGCGTTGAATGTTGGAGTGCACGAGAGTTGCAGAAATTGCTTGGCTATGCGCTGTGGCAGAATTTTGAAAAAGTGATGGCAAAGGCAAAAAGTGCTTGTAAAAATGTTGGCGAGAAAATTCCCGACCATTTTATTGATGTCAATAAGATGGTCGAGATAGGCTCAGGGGCGCAAAAACAGATGAAAGATATACTTTTAACACGTTACGCTTGCTATCTTATAGCCCAAAACGGCGACAGTCAGAAATCGCAAATTGCGTTTGCACAAACCTATTTTGCTGTACAAACGCGTCGTGCCGAAATCATCGAGCAGCGTATTTTGGAAACCGAAAGGGTGGAAGCGCGGGCAAAATTGCGTGAAACGGAAAAACGGCTTTCCGGTGTCCTTTACGAGCGTGGCGTTGATGATAAGGGGTTTGCGATAATCCGTTCCAAAGGTGATAAGGCTCTGTTTAATTTGGACCCCCTGCAACTGAAACGAAGAATGGGTATTCCCGCCACACGTTCCGTTGCCGATTTTCTGCCGACGGTCAGCATTAAAGCAAAGGATTTTGCCGCTGCAATGACTGCCGAAAATGTGCAGGTGAAGGACTTGCATGGTGTTCCAGCGATTGAAAAGGAACACATAGACAACAATTTGGGTGTCCGCAAGATTATGATTGAACGCGGTTTGGTTCCTGAAAATCTTCCACCTGCCGAAGATGTGCAAAAAGTGGAACGCCGATTGAAGACCGAAGAAAAGAAAGGGTTGAAAGGGAAAAATAAATGAATGGAATGGAGCACGAGGACGTAAAGAAAAAGAAAGCCTCCTAAAAGCCCCTTAGTTCGTTTTCAAAACTCCAAACCGTTTGCCACTGATATATCCCTGCTATTGGATGTAGAATACTGTATCAATAAAATATAAAACACCTGTATTTGTCAATACATTTTCATCGTGCAAGTCTTCGAGAATAACACCCAATTCGGGATTGACATAATCATTGTTTCTGATTTTCAGAAAACCGTTCGACTGCATAAATTGTTCAACAAAAGCCAAATCCGTTTTTTCGGTAGCTTTTATGAATGGTTGTTCCACAACGGCATAAGTAATATTGTCATTCTCAAAAAATCCTAATAAATTGTAAGCTGTATCGGAAAAAAAGTAGTTGTTCAACAATAGATTAGTGAAATAATCTATCCAAGACAGGTAATAAATAGCATCATTTAATTTGACAACCGAGCGACTGTCTTTTAAATATACTTTTTGCTCTGCGCCTTCTGAAACATAATTATTCAAATCAATGTTTTTTATCCAAAGAGATTCTTTTTCTATGTATTGTTTTAATCTCTCCGTTTCTTCACGTTTGAAGTGCTTGTCTGTTTTAGCCAAAGTGCTTGACACCTCGCTTGTTTTAAGGTAACGGATTGCTGCGTGGATATTTGTTCCATACCTAACTTGGCTCTCTCCAGAAATGATACGTTGTATTTCATTGTTCATTGTATTTTTTCTTTCTCTGCAAAGGTAGTAAACAGTTATTAAATAGCAAAAAAGATGCTACTGCTAAAACTCATAACTTATGCCTAAACTGATGTTTTGTCCTTTTTTGAATTCATTTAATGTTATTTTTTCGCCAATTGAACTTTCACGTGTCAAACAGTAAGATGGATTTAATAGATTTGAGGCTTTGGCTTTCAGCGATAAATGTTTATTGAATTTATACGATGTTACAAAATCGAGCGTTGGAACACCTTCTTCCATAATATCGTTGAATCCTCTCGCTCCAACGGTGTGAATGCGACTGCTGAAATAGTTGAATACGAGCGCCGACACCAAGTTTTTATCTCTTTTCATATAGTTGTACGACAAATCTATGTTGGCGAGAAAAGGAGATGCGCCTTCCAGACCGCTGTTTCGTGGTTCGGTATTTAGAATATCAAGTTTGAGATTTGTGTAAATATACGAAGTATTTAATCCTATCGAAAGCCGGTTTGTTTGTTCTAAATCTGTATTGAAACGATTGAAAATATTTTTTCTGATTTCCATTTCTATGCCGCCAACTGTGGCAAACTTGCTGATATTGTTGTAAGTAAGCAATCCGGCAGAGTTTCCTTCGTCCACGCGACCGATAGGATTTTCGATATATTTGTAAAATCCGGCGAGCGAAAACAATTCGCTTGAACTGATGTAAAAATCCCACTTCAAATCCACATTATAATTGTCTGATGGTCTAATATTCGGATTTCCCTGACTGACAAACGAAATATTTACATACTGATAAGGTGCAATTTCTTTTGATTGCGGCAATGTATATGTTTTGTTTGCTCCCAAACGAATAGCGTTTTTATTGTTCACATCATATTTCAGGTTAAGGCTTGGCAGAAAATAATTTTTATCAATCTTTTCTTTGCCCGGCGCAACGTGTTGCACACGATAATCTACCGTCATATCCACCTTATCCATTCTCAAACCGATATTTCCTGTGAGATTTCTTAATAATTGATAAGACACTTCTGCAAATCCTGAATGGATATATTTCGTTACCTGATAGGAATTTGGGTCGCCGTTATTCATACGGAATTTTCTATCTGTCAAATTTTGTTGGTTATATAGATTATCCAATTTCAAATCGTTCGGATTAAATCTTCCGCTCGCAGCCGTGAAATTATATTCAAGAGCTTCAAACTCACTGTTTGAAAAGCGACCACTGTAGCCTATTTTCAGTTCGGAATTCTTGCCTTCATAATTGTCGTTCAACTTGAATGTCAAGCCTATTTTTATGTTAAGGTCGTTATCCGTAAGCGTAGAAAAGAAGCGTTGCTGACGATTGCTTCCGGTTAAGGTGTAATCGCCCGAATCTTGGCGCGAGAAGTAGTTTTGGCGTCTGTCCGGCTCATAACCTGTTACCATATTATAAGAAACACCGGCATCCAATTTCAATTTTTCCAATAATTTCCAATTAGACATTAATTGATTTACCAATAGATAGTTATCGTTTGTTTGCTGTCTGCGTAAAGAACCGATGTAATCGGGGCTGTCTTGATGACGTTCGCCGTTAAATCCATTGTATTCGCCCACATATTGATTGTTGGCGTGAACAAACATAAAGTTATATTGCAAGCTGTGTTTCCGGTTGATGTTGTACAGTGCATTTGCAAGCACAAGTTGGTTGGTGTTTTGTGAATATTTATTGCCCGTTTGGTCTTGCCAAATTGTTCCTGCCGTGTTGGCATTGCGAATAGTTTCCTCAGTATAAGAATAGTCGATGCTGTGCGAAGCGACTACAAAAAATGAAAGTGGATTATTGTTTTCGCCCAATCTAAATAGCTTTCCGCCCGAAATGCCAAAACTGTGATTCATCGGAAATGACACAACTGAAGGGTCAAGACCGTTGGAAAAGTCGAACGTGTTGTCTGAAGGTCGTTGCGTATTGGCGAATCCGAAATAACCGGAACCGTCTTGACAAAGAAAATCGTTTCCAATAACCGATGTATTTATTCCACCCGAAGCATCGAATGCAAGTGCGTAATCATTTACCAATTCTTTGGATGTGATGTCAATAACAGCACCACCGACATCGGAATAATCGTTTGCACTAAATACTTTGATTACGCCAATGTTACGAATAACATCTGTTCCGAAAAATTCCAACGATATGTTTTTGTATTCCGGGTCTTCCGACGGAATTGGAAACCCGTTTAGCAAAGTAGCATTGTAGCGGTCGCCCAAGCCACGCACGAAAACATTTTTCACACCTTCTTGACGAGAAACTCCCGAAACTTGCGCCACAGCGGCTTG
>JGI996J12353_1000054_pt1 | contig 36740 bp, 27 predicted proteins | sample IntmicLarv5ML5BL_FD_12353 | JGI IMG/M metagenome (IMG submission 12353) | reverse complement strand
ATTTCGCGCATATACGCGCGCGCGTTTTTAAATGGTTTAAAAGGTGAGTCTCTCTCTCTCTCTCTCTAATAAAATACACCTAACATCCAAACTTTGAATGTTAAAATTATTAGAAATATCAATATTTGTTGAGAAAAAGATCATTTATTTTTTTGTTTGCTAATTCAACAGCGAAACGAAAGTCAAAAAATATGCCAAGAAAAAGGGAAAGTGTACAAAAATCACTGTTTTCGCTAGCGCGAATTTGCAATTATAAACACAGATTAAAGACACAGATTATAAATCAGCAAAAGCAATGAATTGTTTCGGAGAAACAATGCCTTAATAACCAGAGATTTTAATCTCTGGCTACTAAAAAGGCACGGATTGCAAATCCGTGCCAGCGAGGGCGAATAATTATTCGCATCTACGAACCATCGCACCTCAACAGATAACCAAAATTACTCCAAGCCTATTTTTCCGAATCCGAAAATTTCGGAATTTTCATTTTGAGGTGCTGTTTTATAGGTGATTTTCCCAACGCCATTTACAGATCCTTTCAAATATTGAATGGGATTACATTTAACAGAACCAACTCCATCTACTTTAGCGAAAACAGAATCGGATAATAATTCTAAGGCATCTATTTTACCCGCACCTTCCAGCTCAAAGCTTGCTTTCTTTGCCACGCCAGCCAAAGTAATTGACCCAACACCTTCTGTTTTGACTTTTAATTCATTAACATACAAACTATCAGCTCTTAATGACCCTGCTCCTTCTAATTTCAGAACAAAATCATCAACGCTCAAAGCTCCTAAAATATTAATCGTTGCAAGCGTTTTTAGTTTTACACCTTTCAAAACAGGAGTCCGCAAATGAAAAATAATGGGACTATTGGACTCAAAGCTATAGCCATTTATCGTTGACAAAACTAAGCTTCCATTATCCTCTATTTTCAATTCAACTTTATCAATAAGATTTGAATCTCCATTAATTAACAATGAAGTTTCTCCGCTTTCAATTTGTTCAATTTGAAGATTAGCCACCATATTCGCATCTAATTCTAAATACTGTATTGGAGGCATGGATTCTATTCTGTCCGCAAGAATTCCATCGCCAATAATAATTTCGGAGCTATTGGAAGTACTCCAACTCCAAGAAGCATTCTTCCAATTCCAAGAAGAATTAAATCCATTCTCATTAATCTTAAACCCAGACGAAAAAAACAAAATCAAAGCCACAATCCATGAAATTATTCCCGCCCATTTCACACCTACATGTACCGATTTCAACTTAAATAGATAGGAAATAATTGCGTAAAGCAAAGAAAACAAAGGAATTCCAATTATAAAACAAAAACTGATTGTTGCCAAAGTCGGATGAGCCAGAATCAAAGGAGAGGCACCCGACAACCAAGGACCGAAACCAACCAAAAGACCAGAGCCTACCCCAAAAAGAGTAGCAAACAATACAATTACTACAATGATTAAAGCAAATAATAAAGGAATTCCAACCAAGCAACCGAAGCAAACAAAGCCAACTTTAAAGAAAGCAACAATAAAATCAACAATTGCACCTAAACAACCATCGTTTTGTCTTCTCGAAGGCGTTTCTGTTTCCGCAGCAACCGTTTTACCAATATTTTCCACCGTAATCGGCTTTCCTTGCATTTCCAGTTTTTCTTCCGCCGTTCTCGCTTCCGGCAAAATCATCCACAACACCAGATAAACAAGTCCAAACGAAAGAGTTGTCGCCAAAATCAAAATAATAAATATAATTCGAACAGCTAAAGTATTCCAATCAAAATAAGAGGCAATGCCCGAACAAACACCCGCAAGCATTTTATCATCATTATTTCGATAAAATTTTCTCTTTTTTGTCGGTTCGGCATTTCTTTGCGTTTCCGAATCTTCCACAGAAGTCTCTTCTTCTCCAAAATCGCCCGGACGACCCATTTGTGCAATGACTTTTTCAACATCTTCTATGCTTATTACATTATATCCTAAACGAATACGGTTGCCAAGTAACTCTTCGATTCTTGCCTCAAAATCGGCCAAAATTTCGGCATAGCCTTCCTCTTTTCGAAAATAAATGCGAAGATTGTGAAGATATTTGTCTAATAAGAAATAGGCATCTTCGTCGATATTAAAGACTCTGCCATTGAGATTTACCGTTAATGTTTTTTTCATGTTATTTAGTATTTATATTTTTTTCAAATGATTTATTGTTTCACTTATATCCGTCCAGGCAGAACCCAATTCCGCTAAAAACGCTTCTCCATCTTTCGTCAACTTATAATATTTACGCGGAGGTCCCTGAGTCGATTCAATCCATTGATAACTTAATAAATTCATGTTTTTTAGTCGAGTTAATAATGGATATAAAGTACCTTCTACAACTATCAGTTTCGCTTCCTGCAATATCCGTATGATATCGGGAGCATACGCCGGTTCTCTATCTAAAATTAAAAGGATACAATATTCTAGTATTCCCTTTCGCATTTGAGATTTTACATTGTCTGCATTCATATACTTCGATTTATTAATTTATTTTTCTAATTTATAGAATCAAGAACCTTTTTTATTACTTGATTCTTTCTCAAACTTTATTTTGAACACAGTGCAAATGTATGATAATCCAAAATACCATGCAATACATAGTACTATCTTTTAACAAAATTTATCATTTTTACATCATTTGAAAAAGGCATCGACAATAAAGAAACCAACAAATATCGAAATTCATTTCGACAAAACAGGCTATTTATCGAAATCGAATTAGACAAAAATATTATTTTATCGAATTGCATTTAGAAAAAAAATGCTTCTTTGTAGAAAATTTTGATATGAAATAGACAATAATCAGTCAAAATCCAGATTGGACAGGCAAAAAGACATTCAAAGTTTATGGCAAAGAAAAGTATTTGGAGCAACAAATATGCAAACACGACTAATCAAGAAATGTAAGACGAAAATATAACAATTGCTCCTGCTTGGAAATATTTTCGGAAGATAAATAGGGAAATTCTACCCTAATTTTGAATGTTTTTCTCAAAATTGGGGTAGTCCTATTTCATCTTTACTGCTTCACTATTTTCCCAGCTACAACATTCTCATTATCAGACAAAAGAACAACATTATAAATCCCTTGGGGCAGATGACTTATATTGATTTCTGCGTTTCCGGTTGCAGACTGACTTAAAACTTCCTTTCCGAGCATATCGTAAAGTTTTATTGCGCTAATGGATTCACATTCAACAAAAACAATCTCTTGAGCAGGATTCGGGTAAATTCTGAGATTTGGCATTTTTGAAACATCCATGATTCCTGTACCACTTGTAGTGTATTTCACAATAATCGCATCACCAGCTCCTTTCCCTGCAACGCCCTCCAAATCGCCATTGCCAAAAGAACTTCCGCTGCCTAATAAATCATACGACTCTCCTATGGCAATAATCGCATCGGAGACAGCAATCGCAGAATGATATATATCATAACCCTTTCCTCCAAAATGCTTTTTCCATATTATATTTCCGTCGAAGTCATATTTTACAAGAATAGCATCCTGAGCACCATGTCCAACAAAGCCTGCCCAATCGCCGAAATTTTCCACATAAGCATAACCTGACACAATTATTCCATCATCCACCGCAGTTACGTATTCATAGCTACCTTGAAAATTCTTTTTCCAGAGAACATTGCCATTATTGTCGTATTTTACCATAATAGCATTATTTCCAGCAGCCCCAACAGCAATAACTCCATCGGAAGTCGTAGTTACAGAGTAATACTTATAATCATCTAGAACTTTATCCCATAACAAGTTACCTGCATTATCGTATTTAACAATGATTGCACCATTGTATGTGTATCCTATATAGTTATACTTATGCCCTACCGCAACAACGCCATCGGATACTGCTGTTACAGATTCATACCAATCACGGTGGTTAGTACCAAAACTCTTTTTCCATAACACATTGCCGTTATGGTCATATTTCACGATAATGGCATCGTTGTCTATTCGTCCCGAAACTCCTTTCCAGTCTCCATTATCGAAAGACCGATATTCTGAAGTTCCCACTGCAATAATACCATCGGATACTACCACTGCGTCCTCATAGCGGTCGTGACCACTTCCTCCGAAATTTTTCTTCCATACTATATTTCCATCATAATCGAACTTCACGATTGTGGCATCGCCGCCACCACCTTTTCCCATAACACCTTCCCAATCACCGGAATCAAAAGAATACGAATCTCCGACCGCAATAACCCCATCAGATGCAGATGTTACAGAATAAAAATAGTCAAAATCAATTCCTCCAAAATTCTTCTTCCAAACCACATTGCCATCATAATCGTATTTCACGATGATAGCATCATAATTTCCATTTCCCGAAACATCTACCCAATCGCCATTGCCGAAAGACCAATCGCGAGAACACCCTACCGCAATAATACCATCCGGAACCTCTGTTGCTGATAAATATTCATCTGCTCCACTTCCTCCAAAATTCTTTTTCCACAAAACTTCTTGTGCAAAAATATTCGTTGGTAAAACAAACAGGAAAAAACCTATTAATAAGGTAAAATTCAAAATAGAATTTGATTTTTTTAACTTTTTCATTCTGTTTACTGATTTCATTAGGGTTCTTAAACTCATCCCACTTTCCAAATGGTTTGCTGTTACCATTGCATTGTTAAAAATTCTGTACTGTTTCATAAGGCACTTTTTTAATATAAAGTTATATTTGCAAATATAAAGGATAATTTACATATATTTATCCCCTGATGTGGGGATAGATTGTATTTTTATTTCATTTATTTTTGCAGAGAATAAAAATTTAAAATTGGAGCCATGATAAATGTACACATAACTGATGACCACGCGATGATAGTAGAATTGCTGATTCCGGTAATCAACAATTCAGGTTTTGCTCGGGTTACCGGGTCTTCGCTCCGGTTGTCGGAATGCAAGAAAGCATTAGTTTTAAATTGTCCGAATGTACTCTTACTCGACATTAATATGCCGGACGGCGATGGAGTTGTGTTTTGTGCCGAAATACATAAGTTATACCCACAGATGAAAATCATTGCGCTAACCTGCCACAATGAATATTCGAGTGTGCTGCTTATGTTAAAAAACGGAGCTTCAGGTTATATTGTAAAAAGTGAAGCTGTAAGCGAAGTTCTTGAAGCAATTGATGCCGTAATGCTGGGAGAAATTTATATCAGTCGGCAAATGGAGCAGATTATGAGGAAAACGACTAAAGTTGCTGTCAGCCTCACTCCTCGTGAAAAACAAATCTTGCAAATGGTCGCGAAAGGAATGAGCAACCCACAAATTGCAGAACAATTGAAAATCGGACTTGCAACCGTTCTTTCTTTTCGTAAAAAATTGAACCTAAAACTGAATGCGTCTAATCCAGTTGAACTGATTACAAATGCTCGTAAAGAGGGCTTAATTGAATAACTAAAAATTTAATTTATACTCCATGAAAAAACTAATAATTCTTCTCTTGTGTTTTGTGCCTGTTTTTTTGAAAGCGCAACAAACCACCATCGATTCATTGGTAAATGTGTTGAAAACTCAAAAACTGTCGACTGATGAAAAATTTTCAATCTATAGTGATGTCTGCTACTATTATCTCAGTTATGATACCGAAAAGGCAATGATATATGCTCAAGAAGCTTTGTCTTTTGCAGAAAAAGAAAAGGATAAATCGATGATAGCCGGTTTTTACACATACATCGGAACGATTCACAGTTATGAAGGGGAAAAAGAAAAAGCGCTTGATTACTACAATAAAGCGCTTGATTATGCAATCGAAGGAGAAATAGATCATCGAATTGCTTTTGTGTATGCAAGTATCGCAAGTTTGCATCATTCGCAGGGAAAGACTGTAACCGCTTTGGATTATTTGTTAAAGGCTTTATCTATTTATGAAAAAGGAGAAACAGAAAAACACAAAAGCCAACAAATAATTATGTTAACCAATATAGGAGCTTTGCATCGCGAATTAGATAATACTGATTCTGCTATTCTTTTTTTTGGGAAAGCCGAAAAATTAGCAAAAGAATTGGATTCTCATGAAGGTATAATGCAAATTTATTATAATCTTGGCGATATTTTCATGCAAAAAAAGGAATACGAAAAGGCTTTAGATTATGCATCAAAATCATTGGAACTTTCACGGTCTTTGGGAGACAAAAGATATGAATGTGGCAATTTGGGTTTATTGGCAATTATTAACAAATCAGGGTTTAAAGATTTAGTAAAAGCCGAAAAATATGCCAATGAATATTTAGAAATAGCTAAACAAATGAATTTTCCGCAATTGCTGAAGGGGGCTTGGCATACGCTCGCTACCGTTTATTTTGAACAAAAACGATACGCTGAAAGCGAAATGGCAAGCACGACAGCTTGGGAAATGGATTCGATTGGTACAGACTTGGCTTTTCATATAAATTACAATAGAGGTATGGCTAATATGCATCTGGGTAATAAAGAAAAAGCAACTTATTATTTAGAAAAAAGTGTTGAAATTAATAGAGAATCAGCCAATAAATCCTTTCAGAATTTATTCCTTGATTTGGAAGTCAAATACGAAACGGAAAAGAAAGAGATGCGTATTGCTGTTTTAGAGAAAGATAAAAAACTATATATCGGGATTGGAGCTGTTGCGATTATTGCTTGTTTGCTGGGAATTGGGCTTTTATTCTACCGGCATCGCTTGGTCGTGCAAAAGCGAAAAATGGCAGAACAGCAGATAAAACAACTGGAACAGGAAAAAGAATTTATCGCTGTTCATTCGGCTTTGGAAGCAGAAAAAGCGGAGCGGGAAATCATTGCTCGTGATTTGCACGATAGCGTAGGAACGATGCTTTCGGTCGTAAAAAACAATATGAGCATTATGAAGTCGCATTCAATTATTGAAAACACAAACGCGGATTATTTTAACAAAGTATTGGATGGTCTCGATAAATCCATTGCTGAATTGCGCCGCGTGGCACATCATATCATGCCGGCTATTTTGATAGAAAAGGGCTTGTTTGCTGCATTGAACGATTTTTGTCGTTCCATTCCTGAAGCTGAATTTCGTTTTACGGAACCGGAACATCGATTCGATACGGAAAAGGAATTGATTCTTTATCGTTGTACCTACGAATTGGTAAATAACGCGATGCGTCATGCGCAAGCGTCCCAAATAGAAGTACATCTCAATCTGGACGAAAAAACGGCTTATCTTTCAGTGGTGGATAATGGTTGCGGGTTCGATTTGCAAACGACTCCTATGGGAATGGGAATAAATAATATACGTACCCGGCTTGCCGCTTTCGGCGGTCGCATTGAAATTTATTCCGAACCGGAAAAAGGGACTGAAGTGAATGTAGAATTGGATAAATAAAAATTCCATTGCGTTCACAGTCCTTGCCCTTTAGCGAAAAAAATAATTTACGAAAAAAATCGCACTAAAAACTTGGAAAAAGTCAGAAAATTTTGACTTTTTCCAAGTTTTTAATCATTTTACGGCAGTTTTCAATATCTCATTATTATGAAGCGAAAAATACACAATCAACTTTTGACGTGGAAAAACAAACAGGAACGTATGCCTTTAATTTTCGCCCCTACTATTCTTTCACGAATTTTCCTTGATAATTGCCCATTTTCAAAACATAAATTCCTGCAGGTAATGTCGAAACATTGATTGATTTAAGATTTTCAATATTACCCGTGAGCATTTGTTTCCCTGTAATGTTGTAAATTTCAAATTTGCGAATATCTGTTTCGCTTTGAACAAACAACTTGTCTATCACAGGATTTGGGTAGATTTGTAGACTTTGCATTTCAATCTTTTCAATAGTGGTAGCAGCACTTGACGGAAGACAAATTGCATTTACAACTTGACTTCCCATATCATATAATTCAACGCCATTTTTCCAAACAATATTCCTTGCTAATACATAAATGTCATTGTCTTTTGCACAAATATCATCCCCTCTCGTATCCGTTGCGCCATCTGCAAGTTGATAAAGGACTGCGCCATTTTTCCAAACTGTTGCAACCTTATTAGAAGCACTATTCGTAGTATAACCTGTCACATAAACATCATTTTCAGAAACGCTTATTGATGAAAACTCACTGCCTGCAATATCAGAATATAATTCATCGCCATTTTCCCAAACTGTTGCAACATAGCGAAAAAACTCATCCTTTTTATATCCTGAAACATATACATTGTCTCCCGATATTGCAATATCAGTAAAGACTGCATTTTGAACCCAAGAATATAATTCTGTTCCGTTCTTCCAGATCATACTTGAGTTATAAGACCTATCATTGCCTAGATAACCTGCGACATATACATCATCGCCGCTTACTTGCATTGCTGTGCCATAATAGTACACGTAATCCGATGAAGAATTATAATAACCTTGTCCAAGCGCAGTTATTGTGCCATTTTTCCAAACAACAGCATTTGTACTATGACTACCGCAAACATATACATTACCTCCTGAAACAGAAATAGAATTAGCATAACTATTATTATCCGTTGTTAATTGATATAATAGCGAACCGTTTTTCCAAACGGCTGCTCTTGTATTCCCGCCATCATTTATAGTTCCAGCTATATAGACATCATCTCCCAAAACATAGGTACAGTCGAATTTGACAGAGTTCGTTCCATCTGCTACAGAATATAATTCTACATTGTTTTTCCAAACTTTTCCAAGTTTTCCGACACTTCCCGCCATATAGATATCTACATTTTGGGCAGTCATTGTTGTAATTCCTGCGAGGCAGATTACTATTGTAAGCACTTTCCTCAAATTCAATACGATTTTTAACATAAAATAATGATTTAAGCTTGTAAAAATAATTTATAATCAAGTCGGATTGCTTACTTCTAACATTTTACAGTCATCTGTTTGCCCCGAACTTCTTTTTTTGGATAGCCAACGTTTTCATAACTTATATAAGTTATTATGTCTTAGCCTCAACAATAAATACAAAGATAAAATATAATTTATGAATTTTTATTTCCTGATGTGGGGATAGATTGTATTTTTTTTATTTATTAGCTATAGCAAATAGTTTTTTTTAGCAATAATCTTTGTTCTCTGCATCATATAAAATAATTTGAGATTCTAAAGTTGCATTGCTAACAACATAAATAAAATACTCAAACTTGGAATAAAAGTACTAAAAACTTGGAAAAAGTCAGAAAATTTTGACTTTTTCCAAGTTTTTAGTACTTTTACAGCAGTTTTCAATATCTCATTATTATGAAGCGAAAAATACACAATCAACTTTTGGCGTGGAAAAACAAACAGGAACGTATGCCTTTAATTGTGAATGGTGCGCGCCAAATTGGAAAAACATTTAGCATCAATGAATTTGGGAAAAAAGAATTTACCAATATGGTATATCTAAATTTGGAAACGAATCCTGACATTCGCCAAATATTTGAAGGCGATATTTCGCCTGAAAGAATTATCAAATTAATTGAAAGCTCTACGAATCAGCGAATTATTGCTGGCGAAACGTTACTTTTTCTAGACGAAATTCAAGCAAATGAGCGAGCCTTAACTTCATTGAAATATTTTTGCGAACAAGCGCCACAATATCATATTGTTGCTGCGGGTTCACTTTTAGGTGTTGCTGTCAATCGCGAAAAATACTCCTTTCCGGTAGGCAAAGTTTACGAGCTTTATATGTATCCATTAGATTTCGAAGAATTTCTTTGGGCAATGGAAAAGGATTTATTGGTAGAGGAAATAAAAGCTCATTTCGCGAAACTCAAACCAATGCCCGAAGTGTTACACAAACAAGCATTGGAATTATACAATCACTATTGCATCATCGGTGGAATGCCTGCTGTAATCAATAATTTTCGCGAAACACAAAGTTTTTTGACTATCAAAGATGTTCAAGGTAGGATTTTGAATGAATATATTGCCGATATGTCGAAATATGCGAAACCGGCAACAGCAGCTAAAATTCGCAGTTGTTATATGTCAATTCTTGCGCAATTAGCAAAGGAAAACAAAAAATTCCAATACAAAGTAGTACAAAAAGGGGGCACTGCAACTCTTTTCGGAGAAGCAATAGAATGGCTTTTAATGGCAGGTATAACTCTTAAAAATCAACGGCTTGAACATGGATTCATACCCGTAAAAGCATATCAAAATTTGAGCGATTTTAAACTTTACATGAGCGATACCGGCATGCTTACAATGCACTCCGGGTTCCCTGCACAAATGTTGCTTTCTTCAATCGACGCAGATAATGCATTTATGGGCGGAATCGCAGAAAACTTTGTATCTCAAGAATTTACAGCAAAACGAATTCCACTTTTTTATTGGAAAAGCGAAGATACTGCAGAAGTTGATTTCGTGTTACAAATAGGAACAAATGTTGTGCCTGTGGAAGTTAAAAAGGGAGTGCGTACTCGTTCTACGAGCTTGACAATGTTCGTAAAAAAATATAAATCGCCCTATGCCATTCGTATTTCGCAAAAGCATTTTGGATTTGAAAATAATATAAAATCCATTCCATTTTATGCTCTCTTTTGCATAGCAAATGATTAAAAACTTGGAAAAAGTCAGAAAATTTTGACTTTTTCCAAGTTTTTAATCATTTTCGCTTTGATTTTTCGCTTTGATTTTATTCTGGAAATTTCGTTTTGGAATCAGCGAGCAAGCTCACTGGCTACTAAACGAAGTTTCTTAACGGAAACACTCGGCATCCTGTTTCTTGAATGTCTCTATTTTGTAAGTTTCAGGAGTGACTCTGCTTCTTCCGAATTATATCCCAAAGCAATGGCCTTTTGAATATCTTCTGCTGCAGATTTTTTCTCATGCAACAAAAGTTTGGCTCGACTTCTTATGATATACAAATAAGGATCTTCCACTTCTCCATATAAACGAATTGCTTTATTCACATCAGAAAGAGCTTTTCCCCCTTTTTTCATCAGCAGAAACAATTCCGCGCGTCCGGCATATATAGCGGGATTATCCGGGTCTTTATCCTCTAAATAATTATATATTTTCTCGGAATCATCATAAACTCCTTCTATTTTATACAAAGATGCAAAACCCAAGCGAGCGTAGAAACTTTGAGGATTTAATTCCATCATTTTGCCAAAATCTTGCTCCGAAAGTTCAAAGTTTTTCAGATTCAAATGAATAAGTCCACGCTGATACAAAGCCTCTTCATTATTCGGTTCTACTTCTAGCAAGATATTATAATCCAACAAAGCACTTTGAAAATTTCCAATTTCGGAAAACAAAGAAGCTCTGGAATTTAAGAAAGTGGAATTTTTAGGATAACGAATCAAAGCCAAGGTATACGAACTTAAAGCCTCTTCATTTTTTCCTTGTCTTCGCTGAATTGTACCTAAATTATTAAACAAGAAAGCATTCAAACGATTGTCGGGTTCTTCTTGTAATGCTTTTTTTAGTGCAAATTCCGCAGAATCCAAGGCATTTTCCTCAATGTATTTAAAAGAAGATTCTATCCATTCATCGTAGGTTTGAGCGTTCAAACGAAGAGAAACAGATAGAATCAACAATACCGTAAAAAAGAATTTCATAAATTATGAAGCAGACTCAACCGGTGCTATTAATTTATATCCTTTTCCGTGAATATTCATAATTTCAATACTTGGATCGTCTTTTAACAGCTTTCTTAACTTAGTGATATACACATCCATGCTTCTCGCATTGAAATAATCTACGACTCCCCAAATCTTTTTCAAAGCATAATTACGTTCCAATACTTGATTGATATTTTCACAAAGAAGTCCTAATAAATCACTTTCTTTTGTAGTCAATTTAACTACTTGATCACCATTGCTTAAGACTTGTTTTTGTGTATCAAAAACAAATTTACCAATAATAAATGGACCTTCTTTTGGCACTTTTTTTCCACTAACGCGGCGAAGAATCGCTTCAATACGAAGCAATAATTCCTCCATACTAAAAGGTTTCGTTAAATAATCATCCGCACCAATTTTAAAACCTTCCAAGATATCTTCTTTCATTGTTTTTGCAGTCAAAAAGATAATTGGAATTTCATTATTAATAGCTCTGATTTCTTGTGCTAATGTAAAACCATCTTTTTTAGGCATCATTACATCTAAAATGCACAAATCATATCTTTCTTTCGGAAATGACTTAGATCCGATTTCTCCATCAGGGAATAAATCTACTGAAAAACCTTTTACTTGCAAATATTCTCTTAAAAGCATTCCTAGATTTTCATCATCTTCACACATAAAGATCCTTACTTTTTCTTCCATAACTTTTATATATTTAATAATTTAATTCTCAACACAAGGCAAAGTGATAATGAATTTTGTTCCTTCACCATATTCACTTTCAGCCTTAATTGTTCCACCTAACTCGTTAATAATTCGTTTAACATAGGCCAAGCCTAAGCCAAAGCCTTTTACATCATGTTTATTCCCTGTCGGAACTCGATAGAATCGGTCAAAAATCTTTTTCAGACTTTCTTTCCGTATGCCCATTCCATTGTCTTCTATTACAATTTGAATCTTATCTCCTACATTCAAAGTTCGTGCTACTAAAAGTAGTGCAACATTCTCGCGCCTGTATTTTACCGCGTTTTCCATTAAATTAAACAACACATTTGTGAAATGTATTTTATCTACAACAACCGTAGAATCAAGCGCTTCTAAATCAACGTCCAAAGTTCCACCAATATTTTCGACTCTCAAAGCAAAAGTGCTGGCTGTGCTGATTATTAAATCATTTGCATCCAACTTTGTCATTTTCAAATGTGTAGCTCCATCTTCAAATAATGACATTTGCAACACTTTTTCGACCAAAAAGCCCAAACGTTTACTTTCGTCACTGATGACTTTTTTCGCATGCTCCATTAAATATGGCGATTTATTTACATCTGCATCATTCATGGTTTGTGCTGCCAAAGAAATACTTGCAACCGGCGTTTTCAGTTCATGCGTCATATTGTTAATGAAATCATTTTTTATTTCGGATAAACGTCTTTGTCTGAAAACAACATACAAGGTAAATACAAAAACGAACAGCAAAACGACTGTGAAAATTATTGAAGGAATAATAAAACTAACCGAATCTAACAAATATTTTTTCTGTGTTGGGAACCCAACTTGAAGCGTGTATAATTTATTTGCGGGATCCAATGGAAATAAAACTTGCGAATAAATATTCTTTACATTTTCAAATTCAGAGTCAGAACTGTTATAAACAACATTTCTTTCTTTATCCAAAACAGCATAAACAAAAGGCAAATTCAAATCATTATTTGCCAATTCTGTCCGAATATAAGATTCTAATTTTCGGTAATCAATTCTATCTTCTATGGGCGTTTCACTTCCTCTTGCCGCCCGGCGAATAACTTCTTCCAACAAATTTTGGCGATACAAATACTGATCTTGAAGAGATTCTTGAATTGCCCTTGAAGCTGCATTTATATCGTTTTTCCCAAAACTGGGAGCCAAAACGGGGAAAGAGTCAATATTTGATCTAATATTAATTTCAATTTGAGAATGGAGTTGCTGACTGGAACCATCAACCGACAACCGCTGTTGTTCTCTTATATTAATTCTCTGCGGAACAATGGATGTTTTTTTGTTTCCGCTCGACTTTCGCTTTACTGCAAAAAGTTGATCGGTTAAATATTGCGTTGTTTCGTCTAATTCCAAATTATGCGAAACTTGAAACAAACTTCGTTTAACAGCATCCTTAAATTGCTCTTCTTGAGTATTTAAGATGATATGTATATAATTTGCCTGTAAAAACAATAAGCCCATAAAGGCAAAAATCATGACTCCGGCAAATAGCCAAATGGTTGACTTTTTCATGTTTCAATTCAACTCTGTATTAATAAAACAAAGTAAGTTTTTTTTTGTTTAACATTTACTAAAAAAAACAAAAAATATTTCTTCTAAAAAATAAAACAGTTTAACAAAATGTCTTAACTGCTAAAAAAGAAACAAATTAAGTTAATTTTAACACTTTGAAGAAAGTCTTTTCAAAAAAACAACTGATTTTTCTAATATAATCGTCTGACAAGCTTTGGAAAAAGATTAATCGGCCAAGGAAGTTTGTTGTTGTAATAACGAATATAAGATTCAAATACGGCTCCAAAATTTTGGTAGAATTGAGCGACAGAAGGAACTGAAGAACCTTCAAAATCAATAATATAACCTTTTCCGGCAAACTCTTCAATAAAATAATCCATCAAAAGACGCATTGCCCCCACTGATTTGCCTTTCGGCGTAGAAAATGGAACCATATAGTAAAAACGGTTTTTCCATTGAAAAAAGAGAGTTGCAGCCAATATTTCAGATGTTTTTTTATCTTTAACACTCCAAATGTGAAGTGTGTTCTTTTCTTTCGCTTTTTTTGCTAATTCTTCTGCCGAACGAGAAGTTTTTCCGGTATAATGCTTCGTATTTTCATTGAATGCTTTGAAGAAAGAAGTTAGATCCAATTCTTTATCCACTACAAAATCTGATTTTACTATTTTTCTCAGATGAGTCCGCGTATTCTGATGATAATTGTTCTTTATTTCTTCGTAACTAGAACTAATATCTAAAATATAATTAGGGCGTTGACTTAATTCTTTTATATGAAATGAATTACTTGGATTGAAATTCAAAACGCAATAAGATACCGGTATTTTATCGATAAACATTTTCACAATTTCAATTGTCATTTTTTCTGCCGAAAAAACACCTAATTGTTGGCAATTCAAAGGCTGTAAAACATAAGAGACTCCAAATTTTCTCTTTACCGGAATTGGCATTACAAAAGAATAATCAGCAACTGCTAACAATTGCCATTTGGGAGCCACAATATCTAAATACCAAGACATTGCATAAATAGCTCCATTATTCGCATTTAAGATGCATTCATCGTACTTTCTCTTATCTATATTTTTGTGCTTAATTAAATCAATCTTCATAAATTTAAGTCATTTAACAAACGGATGTATAAATCAATAGCTGCTCTAATTTCGAATAAATAAATATATTCATCTGCGGTGTGAGATCGGGAAGAGTTCCCCGGCCCGATTTTCAAAGAAGGAAAATTCATGAGTGCCTGATCGGATAAAGTTGGAGATCCAAATGGTTTTAATCCTAACATTTGAGCTCTTTCTACTAAAGAATTATCGTTTGGCATATTCGATGAATTTAACCGAAAAGATCTCGCATTTATTTCACAACTGCAATGAGTTGAAATAAATTCAAAAAGTTGCTTATTTGTGTACAATTCATTGCTTCTTACATCTACCGTAAACTTACAACTATCAGGAATAACATTGTGTTGCGTTCCGGATTGAATCATTGTTACAGTTGCCTTTACCGCTCCAAGCAAATCGCTCTCCAATGGGAATTTCACCTTTTTGAACCATTCTATTACCGGAAGTGCTTTATAAATCGCATTTTCGCCTTCATTTCTGGCCGCATGACCCGATTTGCCATAAACAATTCCGTCTAAAACCATTAATCCTCGCTCTGCAATTGCTGGTTGCATCTCCGTTGGCTCCCCTACTACACCCAAAGAAATTGGAGGAAGTTCGGGCAAAACAGATTCGATGCCATTTTTTCCGGACACTTCTTCTTCGCACGAAGCTAGAAAAATAAAATTATTGGGTTGTTCTTTCGCTGTTAGGACGAAAAAAGCATGAAGAAGAGAAACTAAAGGAGCTCCTGCATCATTGCTTCCTAATCCATACAATCGACCTTCTTCTTCCAAAGGCGAGAAAGGATCCTTTGTCCAACCGGAAACCGGCTTTACTGTATCAATATGGGAGTTAAGTAATATCGTTGGCTTTTTCTCATCCCAATTCGGAGATAATAGCCAAATATTATTTCCTTTCCTGTGGGTATGAATGTTTTTTTCTATCAGATAAGATTCCAACAAATCAGCGACAATAGTTTCTTCTCTGCTGAAAGAAGGCACAGAAATTAACTGCTTCAGGAGATCCAGAGCATCGTAAAATAAAGAGTCGCTATCCATAAATTGAAATCTTTGCACAAAGTTACAATAAAAAATCGTATTTTTGCCTTTTAATTATCATTAAATGGAATACTATCATTTATCAGAAATCATACATCAACAAGCCAAAAAGCTTGGCGATGAAGAAGCTATAAAAGTGAGAAATCAAGAAACCGGTCTTTGGACTTCTGTTTCTTGGGTTGAATTTTCTAAAAAAGTAATGATTGTTGCAGAATCATTATGTCATTTTGGTGCAAAACCGCAATCTAATATCGGAATCTATTCGCAAAACATGGCTGAATGCTTGTATGTTGATTTCGGTGCTTTTGCGAACCGTTCAACAATGGTTCCAATGTATGCAACATCTTCCATTCCTCAAATAACCTATATTATCAATGAAGCTGAAATCGCTATTTTATTTGTAGGTGAACAATGGCAATATGATAATGCTTACGCGGTTCTCAAAGAAAGTCAAGTTCTTAAACATTTAATTGTTCTGGACAAAAATGTAAAATTTGCCGAGGATGATAAAACATCTATATATTTTGAGAAGTTTTGTTCGCCTAAAAATCGTGATTCTCAAGACATGATTTCTGTTGGAAAACGAATGAAAGAAGCAAAAAATGAAGATGCTGCACATATCATATATACTTCAGGAACAACCGGCGAACCTAAAGGTGTTGTGTTAACTCACGCTAATTATCAGTCAGTGATGAGAACGCACGATATTCGCCTTGGTTATTTGCCACAGCGTTTCCTTTCAATATGCTTCCTTCCGATGACTCACATTTTCGAAAAAGCATGGTCTATTTACTGTATTTATCGAGGTTGTTCGTTGGCAATAAGTCTCGACCCAAAGGAAATTCAGACATATATAAAAGAAGTTCGTCCACAAGCCATGTGTAGCGTTCCTCGTTTTTGGGAAAAAGTATATGCAGGCGTTCAAGATAAAATTGACAGTTCAAGCTTTATTACTCGTTCTATCTTTATTGATGCAATAAAAACAGGAAAAAAGCATAATTTAGATTACGTAAATAACGGTAAAAAAGCGCCTTGGCATTTGAGATTGAAATTCAAGTTCTACAATAAAACCATTTATAATCGACTTAAAAAAGTAGTTGGAATCGAAAACGGAGTTATATTTCCAACAGCAGGAGCCGCTCTTTCTGAGAAAATCAATATTTTTCTACAATCGGTAAATATTCCTATCGTTTATGGATATGGATTAACGGAAACGACAGCAACGGTAAGTTGTTTTCCTCGCACGGGTTTTGAAATGGAAACCGTAGGGAAAATAATGCCGGAAACTGAAGTGCGCATTGGCGAAAACGATGAAATTCAAGTCAAAGGAACGGGCGTTATGAAAGAATACTACAAAAAGCCAATAGCAACAGCAGAAGCCTTCACGGAAGATGGTTTTTTCCGGACAGGCGATGCCGGTCGTTTAACTGAAAATCAAGGGATTGTTCTTACGGAAAGAATCAAAGATTTATACAAAACGTCAAACGGTAAATATATTGCGCCTCAACAATTGGAGGCTCGCTTAATGGATGATAAATATATTGATACTGCAATAGTTATCGGGGACCAAAAGAAATATGTTACTGCATTAATTATTCCGGCTTTGGAGGAAGTGAATAATTATGCAAAAGCAAAAAATATTTCGTTTGAGAATATCGCAGATTTGTACCAAAATCCAAAAATTCTGGAGTTATTCGAACGCAGAATCGGCTCTATGCAGAATGAATTTGCTAATTATGAACAGATTAAACGTTTCTCTTTATTATCTGAACCGTTTACGATTCAAACAGGAGAATTGACAAATACGCTCAAAATGAAGCGTGCTTTTATTGGTAAAAAATATAAGGATGTAATTGATAAAATGTACGAATAATTCAAAATTTCTTGGAATTGGATATGGCAAAAGAGGTGTCTCAAAAGCGAGATACCTCTTTTGTATTTTTATTTATAATTACTTTTTGTTTTACTTTATTTTTGTAGCGAAGTTACAGAATGATTAATACGCAAATATTTTACAAAGATGGGAGCTTAAAAAAACAGAGATAACTCTAAAAATGAGCTTGTCAAAAGTAACGATTCTTCCATTACTGCTAAAGAGCGAGAAGCCAAACTAAGGAGTAAAACGAGTGTGAAACATTTGTAAAACATTTACCAGCAAAAGTGCAATCGGCTAATGAAAAGTATAAGTACACAAACAAAAAACACACCTAAATTAGATGTGTTTTTGTACCCTTGAGCAGAATCGAACTGCTATCTATTGTTTAGGAAACGATTATTCTATCCGTTGAACTACAAGGGCTTATGTACTTTTATTTATATTATTGAGCCATGCAAAACAAAAAAACTCCTTTTTTTGCCGTAGTTCAGAGGTGGATAAGTTTAGGAAACTTCTATTCTATCCGTTGAACTACAGAGGCATCTTACAAAAGTCTTGCAAAAATAGAACTTTAATCCGAATTGGAAAAACAAAATTCTGAAATAAATTCAAAATTCAGAATTATTTCAGAATTTTGCTTTTTCTTTGTCAAAGGAAAGATAAAATTGACTTCAGATGAAAATACTGATTATAGAGGACGAACCTTCGTTACGCGAAATCATGCAAAGTTACTTGGAAAAAGAACGTTATGTTGTTGAGGCAGCCGGCACGGTATCGGAAGCTTTGGAAAAAGTGGCGGAATACGATTACGATTGTATTTTGTTAGACATTATGCTTCCGGACGGGAATGGATTGACTTTTTTGCAAAAGCTAAAAGCGATGCGTAAACAAGAAAATGTAATTATTACTTCGGCAAAAGATTCACTCGATGATAAAATTACCGGATTGAATCTTGGCGCGGACGATTACCTTGCCAAACCGTTTCATTTGGCAGAACTTTCCGCTCGTGTATCCAGCGTGATTCGACGAAATCGCCACAAAGGAGAAATGTATATCGAATTGGGAAATGTAAAAATTGTTCCGGATAAATTTGAAGTATATGTCAATGACGTATTGCTTGATTTGAACCGAAAAGAATATGATATTCTGAATTATTTCATCAGTCGTCCGAATCGATTAGTGAACAAAACAACTCTCGCAGAAGCCGTTTGGGGAGACCATATTGACCAAGTGGACAATTTTGATTTTATTTACGCGCAAATAAAAAATCTGCGGAAAAAGTTAAAAGAAACAGGTTCAACTTTGGAAATAAAATCAGTTTATGGATTTGGATATAAATTGACAGAAGAAACAGATAACTAATATGAAACTTACTTCTAAAATCATTCATCGAACATCCATTGTGTTGCTTTTATTAATGCTTGTTTGGTCTGTCATCTTTTATTTTATCATTATTGACGGAATCAATGATGAGACGGATGATTCTTTGGAAGATTATTCCGAGCAAATCATCCGGCGAGCACTTATCGGAGAGCCTTTGCCTTCGAAAGACAATGGAACAAATAATAGTTACCATATTAAAGAAGTTTCTGAAAAATATGCATTCGAAAATGAACGAGTTCGATATTCTGACGAAACAATTTACATTGAATATAAAAGAGAAACGGAACCGGCGCGCGTATTGAAAACAATTTTCAGAGATAATAACGACCAATATTATGAATTAACAGTGGCTATTCCCTCCTTCGAAAAAGATGATTTAAGAGAAACGATTCTTGGTTGGATTGTCATTCTTTATTTCGGATTATTAATTTCAATTATTGGAGTGAACTATTGGGTAATCAATCGCAGTTTTCGTCCGCTGTATGCTTTGTTGAAATGGATAGACGGATTTAGTGTCGAAAATGAACTCAAACCTTTTGATAAAGAAACAAATATTACTGAATTCAAAAAATTGGAAGACGCAATTAGTCGCAGCGCAAGACGAAATACCGAGATGTACGAACAACAAAAATTATTTATCGGACACGCATCTCATGAGTTGCAAACGCCTTTGGCTATTTGTCGGAATAGATTGGAAATTTTAGCTGAAGACCCAAACTTGACAGAAAAGCAATTGGAAGAAATTCTCAAAACCAGCCAAACGTTTGACCATGTGATTAAACTCAATAAAACATTGCTGCTGTTAACAAAAATAGAAAATGGACAATATCCGGAAGTTTCGCCAATAAATGTAAATGATTTACTAAAAAAGAGATTGGAAGATTATTCTGAAATTTATGCCTACTTGAATTTAAACCTTACATGCGAGGAAAACACCGAAAAAGTACTTCAATTAAATGAAACGCTGGCAAATGTGCTTTTCAATAATTTAATCAAAAATACATTTGTACATAATCATCCCAATGGTTTTATTCGGATTGAGATAGAAAACTCTGCAATTACGTTCTCAAATTCGGGTCAAAAACAAGCTTTAAATGAGGAAAAAATATTCAAACGGTTTTATCAAGAAAACAAAAAAGAAGGTTCTTCCGGCTTAGGTTTGTCATTAGTTGAATCGATTTGCAAACACTGCAAAATGGACATTCGTTATAAATATAAAGACGGAATGCACTCTTTTATTCTTTCAGAAAATAAACAAAAAACAAATAAATAATGAAACGAATTATTTTAATAAGTCTCTGTTTTATAGGAATAAATGCGACGATAACTGCCGGAAAAGATAGAGCAATTTCAATAGAGCAATTGCCGCAAAACGCAAAAGAATTGATTAACACTTATTTTTCTGATTTGAAAATCTCTTATGCCAAAATGGATAAGGAAATTTTCGACACGAGTTATGAAGTGGTTTTTACCAACGGAAGTAAAATCGAATTTAACCGAAAAGGAAATTGGACTGATATCGAATGTCGGAATGGTATTCCAAAAGAAATAATTCCAATTCGCATTTGGGAATACATTCACGAACATCATCCGGGTCAAAATGCAATAGAAATGGAATTAGATAGAGGTGGCTACGAAATCAAATTGGACAACGGACTCGAAATGAAATTTGACAAAAAATTCCGCATGAGAGGATATGATAATTGAAATTATTTCTAAGGCATTCAATATTTTATGGCACCTCGCTGGCGCGGATTTGTAATCCGTGCCAAATATCACAAAACAGCACGGATTGCAAATCCGCGCCAGCGAAGTCTTAGATTTAAATGCGTTTACCCTGAAATTATTTTCCTCTCTATAACAAAATCCTAACAAAAAATTTATTTTACAACATTTTTCTTGATTCCAGAATCTTTTCAGAATTGCACCCTAATTTTGTTATATAAATTAATAACATAAATAATCGGCAATATGAAAAAGAAAAAAATGATTTGGACAAGTGCATCACTTGCATTGATTCTCGGAATTTGCACATTGATTGGAATTTATTGGTTCAGTGACCGTTATGTAGATTACCAACGCTACTCTAAAATAGCACAATTCATTACAGCTCATTTCCCGAATGTAAAGCCGGTAACAGCTATGCAAGATTTCCCCAATTATGATGTTTGGATTGGAACCGGAACGGAATTAGAGTTTGATTTTCGGAAAAATTGGGAAGAAATAAAAGTCTATGGAAACGACACAATTCCGGCCAGTATTTTAGCTCTTATTCCAGCGGAAATCCCCAAATATGTGGCTCAACACTACAACAACGCACAAATTACAAAAATAAGCAAAGAAAGACTTGGATATGAAATCAAACTTTCAGAACGAAATATTGAACTCAAATTCAATAAAAATGGACAATTAATAGGAATAGACGATTAACTTAATAAAAATGAAAACAATGAAAACAAAAATGTTAGTTTTGGCAACTTTTTGCCTGTTCGCAGTCGCAGTAAATGCACAATTTTCAATTGGAGTAAAAGGTGGTTTGAACGTTTCTTCGATAGAAGAATACGGTTCATACAGTCTTGATTCAAAGGCTGGATTTCATGGAGGTCTTATGACTCAGTACATGTTTAACAGCAATTGGGGATTAGAAAGTGGTTTGTATTATTCTCTAATGGGCGGAAAAGAGAAAGAAAAAGATTACGATTATCTTGAGCCAATTGATGATTACAAAGCTTCGGCAAATCCGGCTTATTTACAGATGCCTTTGTATGCAATCTACAAATTCAATGTCGGTCAAAATCTTTACCTTTATCCAAGTCTGGGATTGCATTTAGGCTATGGTTTAAATGGAAAATTTGATGTAAAAGGAGTGGATAATGGGGAGCCTATAGACGAAAAAAGGGATTTCTTCAATGACGAAACGAATCGGTTCGATATGGGAGTGGGAGCCGGAATCAATCTTCAATACGAACGAGTTATCTTTGGATTAGCTTATGAGCACGGCTTGTTGAAAATTAACAAACACGATTTTCGATATGAAGACGAAAATGCTTTCAATGCTAATTTGAAACTTTCAATTGGATTTCTTTTTTAACAAATAATCACTAATTATTAAATGTCAAAATAATGAAAACAATGATGAAAAAATTAGGATTTGCAGCAATTGCTTTATGCTTGACATTAGCAGCATGTGCAGCGACAGAGGACAATGACAGACCTGTGAGCTACAACGAATTACCGAAAGAAACACAAGAATTTATCAGCACTCATTTTCCTTCGGTAAAAATGGCTTATGCCGATGTTGATTGGGAGGGATATGATGTTATTCTCAGTGATGGAACAGACCTTGAATTTTCTCGAAATGGACAATGGAAAGAAATTCAAGTACGTCAATCGAATTTCCCCGAATCAATTATGAAGCTGTTGCCGGCGGCACTAACTGATTATCTGAATCAAAATTATCCGGGAAAAACAATTCGAGAAATTACAAAAAAACGCAATGGTTATGAAGTTGAATTGGACGGTTTGGATTTGGAATTCTTATTTGATTCGAATGGTAATTTTCGTAGAATTGATGATTAAATCAATAAAGTTGCCAATAGAACGCGGTTGAAACGGATTTATGCAGACACGAATCTACGCTGGCGCGGATTTATAATCCGTGCCAGCGTAGCCATAAAAAATCCGTGATTATCCGCTCAATCCGCTTCATCTGTGTTCTATTGACATTTAACATTCTCATGTAGAAAGCGGTCTTCGGGTCGCTTTTTCATTTATATTGTGACAGTTAATATTAAAATCACACCTTATTTTTAAGAAAAATAGAGTAAATTTAATCCTTCGTATTTCATTTTCTACAAAAAGATTGTACCTTTGTGCCCTAAACAATAGAGTTTATTATTGAAGCTTTCTTAGCAATGCACCGTTCTGTCACCGTCAGACAGACCTTCCCAGCGTCGAAATAGACCTCAAAATTAACTGTTTTTGTTATTCTGTGATAGTATTTTGTGTGGGGTGTTTCATCCCAACTTCTTCCACGTTTTTCTATTGCAACTTATTAATTAAACAAAATTGCTGTTGATAACAGCCAAACAATTTATGACATTTAAAGAATTAAATATTTCAGAGCCAATATTAAAAGCGCTTTCAAACAAAAAATACGAAACGCCAACGCCTATCCAAGAACAAGCAATACCCGTTGCTCTTAAAGGTCGAGATTTATTGGGAATCGCTCAAACAGGTACAGGAAAAACGGCCGCTTTTGCAATTCCAATCATTCAAAAACTGGAACAACAACAAGTCAAAGGACAAAAACGAGAAATAAAAGCATTAATTCTAACTCCAACGCGAGAATTGGCAATACAAATTGATGAATGTTTCAGAGATTATGCTCAATATACTCACTTGATTCACACCGTAATTTTCGGAGGAGTTAATCAAAAACCTCAAGTGGACAAATTAAGGAAAGGCGTGGATATTTTGATTGCCACTCCCGGTCGGTTACTCGATTTAGTGAGACAAAGACATATCACACTCAAGCAGATTCAACATTTTGTTTTAGATGAAGCGGATAGAATGCTTGACATGGGATTTATACACGACATCAAGCGGATTTTGCCGATGCTTCCGAAGCAAAAGCAAACACTTTTCTTTTCGGCAACCATGCCTACAAGCATATCCAATTTATCAAAATCCATTTTGAATAATCCGGTTAAAGTGGAAGTCGCTCCGGTTTCTTCGGTCGTTGATACAATAGAACAATGTCTTTATTTTGTGGAAAAACCTGAGAAAAGCGATTTGCTCCTTTCTATTTTGAAAAAAGAACAGAATAAATCAGTTCTTGTTTTTTCCCGGACAAAATACGGCGCGGACAAAATCGCGAAAGTTTTAAATAAAAAAAATATTGGTTGCGAAGCCATTCATGGGAATAAAACGCAAAATGCAAGACAACGCGCTCTTACCAATTTCAAATCTGGAAAAACACGCGTAATTATTGCAACTGACATTGCGGCTAGAGGAATTGACATCGCCAATTTAGAAATGGTTATAAACTACGATTTACCGGATATTGCGGAAACGTATGTACACAGAATTGGGCGCACTGGTCGTGCCGGAAATACAGGAACAGCTCTTACATTCTGTTCGCATGAAGAATACACAATGGTCAAAGAGATACAGAAACTTACCGGAAAAAAGTTAAATACTGCTGCGATTCCTGTTTGAAAAATTAAAAACTATAAAATACAATAATGCCAATGGCTATATCATTTAACAAAAGAGAATTAGAGAAGAAAAAAGAGCAAAAAAGACAAGAAAAGTTGAAACGCAAAGAAGAGCGTAAGGCCAATGCTGGAGGCAGTTCATTGGATGACATGATTGCGTATGTGGATGAAAATGGAAGAATAACCAGCACTCCTCCCGACCCAGACAAAAAACAGGAAGTGGAATTGGAAAACATCGCTGTTTCTACTCCCAAAAAAGAAGAAGTGGAAGAAGTTCCATTGACCGGTCGTGTGGAACATTTTAATTCCGACAAAGGCTACGGATTTATAAAAAATCTTGCCGGAATGGAAAAGTATTTTTTTCACGTCAGTAACGCTCCTGCTGATATTGACGAAGGAGATTTAGTTACATTTGAATTGGAACGAGGCGAAAAAGGCATGAATGCCGTAAGAATCGTTATAACAAAATAGAATACAATAATTTTGGAGTTATCTCCAAATTATCAATAGAACACGGATAAATCTAAGATTTCGCTAGCGCGGATTTGCAATCCGTGCTCTTTTGTGATATTTGGCACGGATTACAAATCCGCGCCAGCGAGATAAAACAAAATCCGTGAAAATCTGCTCAATCCGTTTTATCCGCAGGGCAAACGCAGTTAAATCCGCGCCAGCGAGATAAAATAAAATCCGTATTAATCCGCTCAATCCGCTTTATCCGCGTTCCATTAGCTGCTTTTGATTTCGACATTTTCGTTAAAAAAATTACCTTTTTTCGTCTTTCCTTAAAATATTTCTTCGTTTCAATTGTCTGCATAAGTAGAGAGTATCTCAATAAATCAGAATTAAAAACAATAAAACTTATACAACAATGAAAACAAAACATTTTGGACATCTACTTTTAGTTTTACTGGCAATTGCCGGGTTCAGTGCAATCACAATGTTGCTGTGGAATGCACTTTTACCAAGTATTTTTGGCATTACAAGTATCAATTTTTGGCAAGCTTTAGGAATGCTCGCACTTATCCGCATTCTGTTCGGCAATATAGGTATAAACGAAATGAAACGCGCACATTATCGTCATCACAGTCACATTCGTGAAAAATGGATAAATATGACTCCTGAAGAACGTCAAAAATTCATTAACAAAAGACGACAATTCGGCTTTGGAAATCCTTTCGGAGAAGATATTTTCGATGATAACAAACAAGAAGAATCCGAAAAGCGAAATGGCTGATAATGTTGAAAAAATAATAACAGAACATCAGACTCAGTTAAAATCATTTATCCGAAAAAGGGTAAGCAACAAAGAAGACGCGGAAGATATATTGCAAGATGTGTTTTTCCAGCTAATTCGAGCAGTTGAAAACACTTTTAACCCGATTGAGCAAGTTACAGCATGGCTATACCGCGTAACTCGAAATACAATCATCAATAAAGGGAAAAAGAAGCAAGAGGAAAAGTTTCCGATTTCTCAATACGATGAAGAAGAGGGTGGATGGAAAGAGGTTTCTGAATTTCTATTCAACGAGGAAAATGCGCCCGCGACACCCGAAACGGAATATCTGCGTTCGCTCGTTTGGAAAGAACTGGAAGTTGCTCTTTCTGAGTTGCCTATCGAACAACGGGAAGCTTTCGAATTAATGGAACTGGAAGGTCTTCCGGTTAAAGAAGTTGCGGAAAGTATTGGAGTTCCGGTCAATACATTATTATCTCGTAAACATTATGCGGTTAAGTATCTTCGCAAACGATTGAAGGAGTTATACATGGAGCTTTTGTATTATTAACAATCCCTTTGTTCAATTGGTTTTGTATAATCAAAAAATGAGACGCAAGCATTGCGTCTCTACATTCTCTGCTCGGCGTAGTCTTTGACTACGTCGCGTTAAAAGCAAGCGTCCACGCTTGCAAAACAAATCCTAGCTCGGCGTAACGTACCGTTACATCGTTTTAAAACAAAAGCTCCTGCTTTTGATTGCAAGGCAGGAGCCTTGCTTTTAACTGAACGTAGTCAAAGACTACGCTCAGCGATGGCTTCTACTTGATAATTTTTCTTTGTTCGCCGTTTACATCAATAATATAAATTCCTTTAGGATAAACGGTAAAATCAATTTCTGTTTCGTTGGTTTGCAATAATAATTGTCCTTGTAGATTGTAGAGTTTGGCAAGAATAGCTGTATCGTTTTCTGCTTTTATATACAAGGTATTGACTACCGGATTGGGATAAACTTGCACGGTATTAACTGACTGCGGAATATCAATGTCGGTTAATTCGTATGGGCTATAATAGTAGTGAGATGTAGCAGAATGATTCAATTCGCCATCATCATTAGCCGAAAAGTGCTTCGTAGTCAAAATATCGCCATCTCTATTATAAATATATTCAGTTTTGGAACTTTCTTCCAATTCGTTGGTTTCGTAGTTTAGAGAGAAATCGGTTCGTAGTATTAAATTGTTATTGGCATCATAAGTCTGTTCGGTTTTACGATATTCTACCCACTGTTCAATTTCGCCATACCAGAAATAAGTAGCTTCCAATGTTCGATTACTATTGGTATCATAAGCATATTCGTATTTACTTCCGTCCGCTATCCACTTTTCACCTTGATTATCCCAATGGTATCCTACACTCAGCGTTTGGTTACTATTTGCATCATAAGCATATTCGGATTTATAGGACTCTATCCACTGGCTGCTTTGGCTATCCCAATTGTAACGAAGACGCAATGTTCGGTTATCATTATCATCATAGGCATAGTCGTATTTGTAACTTCCTACCAACTGGCTAGTTCTGGTATCCCATCTGTAAGCGACCTCCAGTATTTGATTATCACTAGTATCATAAGTATATTCGTATTTATAACTCGCTAGCCACTGCTCTGTTGTACTATTCCAATCGTAAACAAGACACAATATTCGATTTCCACCAGCATCGTAGGTGTATTCTTCTTTTTCATATAGGCTCCGCTGGTCGGTTGTGCTATTATAAGAAATAACCAAACTCAGATTGTTATCGGAATCATAAGTACACTCGTATTCGTATTTACGCCACACTTTCCACTGATTAGTTTCATCATCCCAGCTATAATTAGCATATAGCGTTCGATTGCCATTGTCATCATAAGCATATTCGAATTTACTGATATCGCCTCCGACCCACTGTTCGATTTGGCTATCCCAATTGTAGTTTGCTTCCAGCGTTTGATTGCCGTTGTTATCATAAGCATATTCAGATTTGGTGTTTTCGCGCCACAGCCCGCGCCCCTGCACGGTTCTCCAAATATAAGAAACTTCCAGTATTCGATTGCCATTGTCATCATAAGCATATTCGCGTTTGCCGTTAAAACCTCCTATCCATTCTCCGGTTGCGCTATTCCAATTGTAATGAGCATCCAACGTTTGATTGCCGTTGTTGTCATAGGCATACTCGTATTTGTACTGATAGTTTCCGTCAACATCAATGCAGACAATACTATCCAATAGATTAACCGTCGCACGCAATTGAGGTGCAGCAAACTTCTGTTCATACTCTCTCGTTTCTGCCATTGTGTTCGCACTCAACAAAGCAATGAGCAGCATCATTAAAAAAAATCTTGTAGTTTTCATAAAATAAAATTGTTTTTTGTGCCTTTTTGTTCCCTTAAAAGACTGATTATTTAAAATAAAAAGCGTGAGAACTGTTAATGCCTTATTTGATTTAGAGGTATCGCCAAACACCCACCGAACAAATAAACAACAGCCCCACGCCATTTTATGATAAAACATTTTAAAAATGAGATATACACAAAAGACGTGAGCGTTCGTTGCTTACCACTTTGTTCGGTTGAAAATTGGCGATTTTCTAAATCAAAGTAATATCATAAAACGCTTACGTAATCAATATGTCCTTCTTTTATCTTACCTCCATAAGTCGTAAAGAATTGTTACAAAATTACAAAAAATGCTTTCTCCTGCAAATATTCCGGCAAAGTAGACAGGGCAAATCTTTGTTTCTGTCGAAAAAAGGCTCTCAATAGAGAGCAAACCGAACGAACCAGCATCCTCAGAATGCTGTATAAGAAAGATATATGCAGATACCACTAGCCTGCGCTACAGGCTAGTGGGTGCGATGCATCTGTTTGTCAGACAGTACCCCTGAGATACTACTCGGTTAGGTTTTCAGCTTAATTAGGTTCGCTCTCTATCGAGAGCTTTTTAGAAATTAAATGCGAATTACTCAGGCAAAGTAAAGGCAGTTCATTTATAAAAAAAAGAGGTTGTTCCATGTTTCTTTTCGGAACAACCTCTTCTTTGGTCTTACTCAATTGCAGATTCGCATTATTCGTTCATAACCAGCAATGTACCCTTGCTCGGCGTAACGTCCCGTTACGTCGTTTTTAATACAAAAGCTCCTGCTTTTGATTGCAAGGCTGGAGCCTTGCTTTTAACTGAACGTAGTCAAAGACTACGCTCAGCGAGGGGAGACGCAAGCATTGCGTCTCTACACTATTCGTTATTAACCAGCAATGTTTTCGTTTCTGTACCCTGATTAGTCGTTGCTTTCACATAATAAACACCTTGCGCAAGCCCCGAAATATCCATTGAAAAGTCGTTTAATCCGACAATCAAGTTTTCATTCTTACTTTTTACCAATACACCTTGCAAATTATATATTTCCATTTTCACAAAAGATGTAATGTCGGAATGCAGGCGAATATTGACTTGTGAACTCGCCGGATTGGGAAAGATTTCCAATGAGCCTGTTGTCTTTTCCGGCAAATAAATTCCGGTTCCTCCGGTGCTGTATAATTGCGATTGAGGAATCACTTGTCGCTCCAAACTTGAACATTCCCATTCCAACATGACAATTGCTTCGTATTCATTATCTTTAAATTCCAATTTGATGTCATATCGCTTATTTGCTTCCAATATGATTGTCCCACGATTTTCTTTCAATGCGCGGTCTGTCCAATCATTAACAAGCTGTTGACCATTTACCCACAAACGAGCGCCATCGTCCGAAGTAACCATGAATGTATATTCGTCTGTATATTGCGGCTGAACACTTCCCGTCCAACGAACAGAGAATCCATTTTCGGGCAAGGAAGAATGTGGAGCATTCATTCCCCAATTGAAACCGATTTGCTCATCTACTCTTGTCATTACATAAGTATTGAAATCTTTTCCTCTGTAATATTCGCCTTTGAGTCCGTCACCCGTTCCCAGAATTGCGATACTTTCAAATATCCATTCTTGAGTGCTGGATTGCTTGTCGCTTTGCTGTACAATTGTGTTGGATTTAGCGCTCAGATTTTTTCCGCTCAAACGGGAAATGATTTGGTATAATCCGTATCCATAATCCTGAATCGACCATTGTTGATTTTCATTGCCCATGTATTCGGACAATACAATTGTTGCGTCTTCCGCCGTGCTGTTATTTTGCACGGATAAACACAAATTGGTTCCTTCTAAAGTTATTTTATAAAAAGCATCTGCTACTTTTTCAATCGCCCAAATCGGAATATTAGCTTGTTGAGTTCCCAAACTAAGTGATTGATTTTCACGTTGCAAGTATTGCTCGCTGTTATTCAATCGAATTCGAGTCAATTTCTTAATATTCAAATCCAAAGGAGTTGCTTCTCCCGGAGCTGCCAAAGAAATGCCATCTAACAACATTGGCGTTGAAGAAACATACGAAATTTCATTGTCTCCTTCGTTCAGATATGCAGTCCATGAAACTTCAGTCCATGTATTCAGATTGATTGTTTTATTGCAATTTAATGTTGAAATCAAAATTCCATTGACTTTCAAATCCAACTGAGGATTATTGGTTGTTGTGCTATAACGAGCTCTCAGCAAATAATTACCTCCCGTTTTTACCGGAACGGAAAATTTGACTGCGCCTTCTCCGGATGCACCAAGAGAAACATAAGCCGTTCCGTTATATCCTTTGCTTGTACTTTGAACACTTGCGGTTCCGGATAATGTAGCATCTTCCGCTTCAAAAAGAGTAGAATAAACAGCTTCTGTTGGGTCTAATGTTACTGTAATTTCACTTCCGGTATAAGTAACTACTTTATTATAAGCAGGAGAAATCATATCGCCGATTCCGTATCCTTTTTGTACTAATATAATATTGAAAGTATGTGTTGCCAACATTCCGGGATAAGTTCCTTGACGATTTCCGATTGTAAGTTTATTTTCGCTATTATTATAAGTGAAAGGGATAATCGAATATTCTCCTTCTTCGTATTTATAGCTATCTCCCGCATCTTCATAAAGATTGAATTGACCGTCTGCACCTTTATATACTCTGATTTCAATCGGGTCGGAAAGTTGATTCGCATGTTGAATTTCGGGACCCATCGGAATAATTGCACCTGCTTTTACGTAGATTGGCATATTATCAATCGGAGAATTGACGGTTTTTGTATCATTTCCGTTTATTTGTTCGCCAGTCCAGAAGTCATACCAAATTCCTTCGGGAAAATAAACCGAACGACTGAATATTTGCCGAGTCGCAATTGGATTAACCATCAATGAAGGACCGAATAAATATTGGTCACTGATATTGAACACTTTAGAATCTGTCGGATAATCCATAATCAGCGGACGCATCATCGTATAATGTTCATTCGTAATTTTCCATGCATTCGAGTAAATATAAGGCATTAAGCGGTATCTCAATTTATCATATTTGATTAAATTGTTTCGGGTTACTTCATCCCAAGCCAATTCGGAATAAATTGTACGTTCCAGTTTTCCATGAATTCTGAAAATCGGAGTAAACGTTCCATATTGAAACCAACGAGTAAATAATTCCCGATTGTCCGCTGTTGTCCAATCTGTTCCCCAATAACCACCAATATCAGTTGTCCAATAAGGTATTCCACTAATTGAAAAGTTCAAACCTGCTGAAAGTTGTTTTTTGAAATCCGTCCAGTTACTATTGATATCGCCCGACCAAGCTGCCATTGCATTTCTTTGTTGCCCTAAAAATGCAGAACGACTCAATGTAAATGCTCTTTTCGCTCCATTATCTCTTCGCCATCCTTTGTAAAAACCTTCGGTATGTACTAAAGGATAGGAATTGTCATACAATACGGCTTTACCTAATGCAGTATTTCCTTCTTTCCGGTTGTAAGTATCCGGATAAGTGTCCGGCTCGTTGCCATCCGCCCACCAAGCATCCCAACCGTGCTTTCCGAAAAGATTCTCATACATTTGTCTCCAATAAATTTCTCTTGCAGCTTCGCTATGCGCATCATAGTAATGGTGCGTTCCGTTGCTTGGATAAAATTCACTCACTTCAGCCAATTCGTTAAAATTGTCAATTCCATTGGCAAAAACCGGCCAGATTGAAATCATTGTATGTACGTTCATATCGTGTAACTGCTCAATCATAGCCGCAGGATTCGGATATTTAGTCGGATTCATTTCATGTGTTCCTTGAGGAGAAGGTCCCCAATATTGCCAATCTTGAACAATACAATCGAAAGGTATTTTTTTACTCCGATAGGTAGAACTTATTTTTAATAACTCTTCAGCAGTATCATATCTATCCATTGATTGAAAAAGTCCGTATGCCCATTTGGGAAACATCGGAGTTGAACCGGTCATTCTTCGATAAGCAGCAATAACTTCATCGGTTGTCGGACCATAGAAAAAGTAATAATCCACCAAATCTCCGGTATCGGAAACAAAATTAAATTTCTTAGAAGAAGATAAATTTCCGTTGAATTGAGTTTTGGAATAATTGTGCCACATCAAACCATAGCCTTTGTTTGAAATCAAAATTGGCAATGCAATTTCCATATTAGACTGTTCCAACAACTGAGTTCTTCCCACATAATTCATGATGCTTTGTTGGTGTTGCCCCAATCCATATACAGCTTCATTTTCCGAAAAATTAAAAGTAGCTGTACATCTGTTCGTTGCTACTCCGTATAGAGTTTGCGGACTCATAGCTCTGCTGTCTTCTTGCAAAATCAAATTTCCGGATGCATCGAAAAAACCAACACTTGCACTGGCTTTGGAAACAATCACTTTCAAGGTATTCGTTTGAATCGTTACCGATTGTGCATCATCTGTTACCGAATAAGTAATCGGAGACGGATTATCCGTTACAATTAATTCCACTTTTTCGGGAAGAGTCGCAGCGGGTGCGTATGCCACACGAATAATATCGTTGTAATAAACATACACTTTCATACTTGCGTTGTTTGCTAATTGAAACAACACACCATCATCTTTCTTTTCAAAAGATTGTACTTGGGCAGACATGAATTGCAGTCCTATCCCAATAAAAAATAGATAAAATAAGATTCGTTTCATAATATAGATTAATTAAGAATTAAAAATTAAGAGTTAAGAATTAAGAATTAAAGTGTCGAAAAGGCGCTACGCGCCTTTTTGACACCTGAGTAGTTGCAAATTAAGAGATAATTATATACGACGCATCGCGCCAACTCTTAATTCTTAATTTTTAATTCTATCCTTTTCCCTTTATAAGAAATTGTATTGTCGTATTTTTTTGCTTTCTTTTCTCCGGAAGCATTGCCGTCTTTCACTAATACAACTTGGAATTTGCGATTTTTCAACATACCCGGAAATTCTCCTTCACGGTCTTCAATCGTTAGTTTTCGAGAAGCATTATCCCAATTGAATTTTATGGTCGAATACATTCCTTTTTCATAATTGTAATTATCTTTTTCGTCTTCGTACAATGTAAATTCAGCATCAGCACCGTCATAAATGCGAATTTCTAAATTACTCCAATCTTTCTCGTGCGCATATTGAACATTCGGTCCGATTGGAACAATTGAACCTGCTTTTACATAAAGAGGCATTAAATCAATTGGAGTTTCTCTTTGAACAGTTGTTCCTCCGGAAAATTTCTCGCCCGTCCAGAAATCAAACCATTCGCTTCCTTTTGGAAGATAAACCGGATAAATTTGCGTTTTACTGAAATTACTTACCGATTTTTCTCTCACTCCTGAAGTGTAAAATTGAGTAAGTACCGGCGCAACTAAAAACGATTTTCCATACATATATTGAGTTCCCATATCATGCACTTTGTTGTCTTGCGGAAAATCCATAGCCAACATTCGCATAACAGAACCCGCATTGGCTGTAACATCCCACGAAAGCGAGTAATTATACGGAAGTAAAGCATAACGCAAATGGATGAATTTCTCAATCGCATCATACGCCCAATATCCTTTTTCCCCGAATTGCCAGATTTCGCGAGGTGTGTTTGTTCCGTGCGAACGCATCATCGGACTGAAAGCTCCAAATTGCAACCAGCGAACATACAATTCCCGATAATCTTCATGCGAAGATTGTCCACCATCTCTTACCCAAAAACCACCAATATCCGAGTTCCAATAAGGAATTGCACAAGCCGAGAAATTCAATCCGGCAGAAATTTGCTTTTCTAAAGTTTCCCAATCAGCATCAATATCACCCGACCAAGTATTGGCTCCCGCCCGTTGTTGCCCGGCAAAAGCCGAACGAGTCAAGATAAAGACACGTTTGTCTGAAGTTACTTTTCTTTGATTATCATATACACCTTCAACGGTTAATAATGGAAATGCGTTCCGGACTTTTTGATAAGAACCCATTCCGGTTTCCTGATATCCGCCATCTCCTTTTTCTGTCGCCATTTCCACTTCGGTAGCGTCCATCCACCAGCCGTCTATCCCAATTGAGAATAAGTTATCATTCATGTGTTTCCAATAAATATCTCGCGCCTCTTTTTTATACGGATTGTGTGACCTTGTTTCGTCAGAAGGGAACGTACTGTAATCCAAAAGTAGATTTTTTTCCTTAAATTCCTTGAAAGGTTCTGTTTTGTGTCCGAAAGAAGGCCAAATAGAAATAATGGTATGTGCATTTAATTTATGAATATCATCCACCATTTTTTTAGGTTGAGGAAATTCAGGATTACCGAAACTCATTCCATTCCAATAATCATTATCTGTACTCCAATATTGCCAATCTTGAATAATTCCGTCCAATGGAACTTTCAAATCCCTGTATCTTTGTACTGTTCCAACTAATTCATTTTGGCTTACATATCTTTCTCTTGATTGCCAATATCCCCATGTCCACAACGGAAAAAGAGGAACTTCTCCGGTTAATTCCCGCATACGAGCGACAACTCCGTCCATGTCTTTTCCATACATGAAATAATAATCCAAGCAATCAGCAATATTGGATGTGAATGACATCCCTTGTTTATTATCCGAAAATGTAGTCGTGGAATAATTATCCCAAAACAAACCATAACCTTTGGTTGATTGAATAAAAGGAATCGCGACTTTAGTGTTTTCCTGTAGCATGCTCAATACTTGATTCCGTTGATTCATTTTACCTTCTTGTTGTTGCCCAAGACCATATATCGCTTCGTCTTTATCCAATAAAAAAGACTGACGCAGACTGAAAGAAGCTTTGCCACCATCATCAATATCTGTAAATTCCGTTCCGTAATCTTTTTCTGTAAATAAATTTGCTCCGGTTAAATCGAAGTAAGATACTTTACCGGTTTTCAGGTTAAATTCCACAATTAAAGCATTGCTTTTCATTCGGACATTATCGCCTGTTTGCGTAATTTCAGGATTCACTTTTTCCGGCGATTTAATAACTGATACGCTTTCTTTTGCGAAAGGTTTATTCTCCGGCGATTTTACAACTCGAACAATAGACGGAGTGAAAAATTGTATTTCTACATCCATTGATTGCACGTTTGTTTTGATTCCCGAATCTGTTTTTTTGAAATTTTGACCGTAAACGGGATTTGCTAAAAATAGGAATAAAGCAATTATCCCAAAAAAGATTTGTTGTTTTTGCATATTTAATTTATTATTAATAATTGATTTGTTGAATGCAAATGTAGGGGCTTTTTGTGGATGTGATGTTCAGTAAATGTTGAAGAAATTGTAGTTCTCGTTGAATATTTGTGATTCATGGACGTTTTAGAATATATTTGTTGAGAATCAAGGATTTTGCATAGTAAAATATTTCAAGAAAGATAACGAATGATCAAAAACATTGTATATTTGCGTATATTTGAGAGTTGGTGACAAACTCTGCAAAAAGCCATGAATGTATTTATAAAGAATGGTATTAGGCATCATGTGAAAACAAAATACAACAAATATTATATCCTATCGAAATGATTCAACAAGTTACAAAGCTAAACGATTTTGACACATTGGCAAAACTATTAAATGAAGCTTTTTTCACCATAGCGGAAGAATTTGGTTTGACAAAAGAAAATAGTCCGACCAACAATGCATTCATAACAAGCGATGAACTCAAAGCGCAGTTGATTGAAAGTCGAGAATTTTACATATATGTGAATACTGATAAACTCGTTGGATTTATCGCTATAGAGAAAGCATTAACTCCTTCAGACACATTTTATATCGAAAAATTAGCAGTTGCTCCCGACAGCAGACATTTAGGAATCGGAAAGCAATTAATGGATTTTGCATCAAACAGAATTGTGGAACTCGGAGGAAAATGTATTTCTATTGGACTTATCAATTCGAATACAGTTCTGAAAGCTTGGTACAACCAACAAGGCTATGCAGAGTGTTCTGTTAAGGCTTTTGAACATTTACCTTTTGAAGTCTGTATCATGAACAAAATAATAACAAAACAAGAACCGAACTACGAACAAGTTAAGAAATGAAAATAGACATTTTCAGGCTTAAAATACTTCGTAGAAAAATTTTTAAACAGTTTCTAACAATGCTAATAAATAAAGAGAGATGAAGAAAATTATATTTTTTATAGCAAGCATCGCAATAATGATTTCTGTGACATCCTGTGGACAAAAGTCCGATTCGTCAAAGACTAAAACCATTGCCACTGAAGACTCTACGAAATTCACCTTTGATATTTTAACAATTGACGAAGGTGTAGTGATTAATGGGACAAAGTGGGCAACCCATAATATTGCAGCACCCGGCACATTCGCTGCGTCCTCCGAAGATGCGGGTATGTTTTACCAATGGAACAATAAAAAAGCATGGGCGATAACCGGCAATGAAGTAGCCGATTGGGATAGCAGTATCTCTGCCGGCAACACTTGGACAAAATCAAATGACCCCAGCCCTACCGGATGGCATATCCCTACTGATGAGGAATTTAGAACATTGTTTGACTCCGACAATGTAAGCAGCGAATGGACAACTCTAAACGGAGTAAATGGCGGCAAATTTACCGACAAAGCGACAGGAAATTCTATTTTTTTGCCTG
>JGI996J12353_1000053_pt1 | contig 36957 bp, 30 predicted proteins | sample IntmicLarv5ML5BL_FD_12353 | JGI IMG/M metagenome (IMG submission 12353) | reverse complement strand
GGGTAAGATGCGTCTACTTGCACGCTATTGGCATACGATTTATCACTGTTGTAGAATTTAACCGCATGCGTGTCCGAATCGACATCGGTTATGACCTGATTGCGGAAATCGGTATAATACCATTCTCCCGAAACGGTTAACTCCTTATTATTTATTGGAATATAAAAACTAAGGCTTGTTCCGTAATTCCAGCCCGATTCCTGTTTCAAATCAGTATCAATTTCGAAGCGGCGATTACTTGCCAGATAAAAACTGTTTTCAGGCATAACAAACATTGTTCGATAAGCTTTTCCTGCTGATGTGCGCAGATTAACCCATTGAAAAGGCATATATTTCAAATGAAGGCGTGGTGTAATAAAAGCCGATTTGAAAAGCGAACTATAATCAACTCTCAATCCTGTCAAAGCCGTAAACTTCTCCGTCATAAATGTATATTCAGCATAAGCGCCGGTTGTCGTTTCCCTGTCAGGTTGTGTAGACAACGAATAAGGCAATGTTATTGATTGCGCATATTTGTCCCAATTCATGCTTAATCCGGTTCCCAACTGGTGCATTTCAGACAATTTAGTTTCGTATAGCAACGAAGCATATAAATTATTCGCATACACATCGTAAATACTTGTACTGTAATTCGATTTTTGTTCCTGATATGAACCGGTAAATATCAAAGCAATACTTCCATTTTTTTCTTCATCCAATAAATAGGCATTCTTTGTAAAAAACTCAGTTCGATTAGAATTTACATTAATTGTATATGGAGTAAGACTATTGTCTTTCAGTGTTTTACTTGTTTGTCCACTCATTCGGTAATCCTGTAGAAAGCGAACCCCGAATTGAGAAAAATACTTTCCGGATTGATACTGCCAACGATTCATCACATTGAATTGGTGTTTTGTGGGAGAATCTAAGAATGTATCGCCATTGTCATCGTGTTGAGTTGCTTCATTAGAATAGTGCATCAAAATCACGGTTGATAATTTCTTGTTCAGAAAAAATGTAGCATCAGCATTTCCTTCATACCGTCCGGCATCACTGGAAAACAAATTCAAGTTAAACAAGTCGGTTTCCTTTGGCTTTTTGTATTCGACATTCATTTGTCCGGTAAAGGATTCATAACCATTTTTCACAGATGCCGCCCCTTTGGATATTTGAATACTTTCCATCCAAGGACCCGGAATGTAATCAAGTCCGTAAACGGAAGCAGCCCCTCTGAAATTGGGGTAGTTTTCGGTCAAAGTCTGCACATATTTTCCGGATAGCCCTAATAGCTGTATTTGTTTGGCGCCGGTTACGGCATCGCTGTATGACACATCAACGGACGGATTAGTTTCAAAACTTTCAGAAAGATTGCAGCAAGCCGCCCGAAAAAGTTCAGCAGTGGTTATCGTTTCAGTTTGCAGTGCGCTCATTCTTGATTTGATTGTGCTTGGAGTTCTTCCCGAAATAACTACTTCATTTAATTCGGAGGATTGTCTCATTTTAATCGTAATTTCTTCATTTTCAGTTGAAAGATGTACAATTTTATTTTCATATCCGATATAGGATACAATTAGAATACTGTCCGATTCGGATGTTTTCGTAATTTGAAAAAAACCGTCCAAATCGCTTGTCGTTCCTGTTTTTGTTGTTTGCAATAAAATAGATGCTCCAATTAGTGGTTCGTTATTTTCATCGAAAACAAAACCATTGATTACTTGCCGTGAAAAAGCCGGAGCAAGGAACAGAAAAGATAGAATAATAGAAAATATAAGTGATTTCATTTTAATTTAATTATTTGATTTTTTGTTGTTTATGTGCGCGAAGAATCAATGAAATTCGTTACAAATCAATCTCTTTTTAGGGACTTGTAACTTGCACATTTTATATTTCCCTTACCGGAAATATCGTTAAGTAACCAGCAAACTTGCTTACCGGGGAATTAAAAATCAAATAATCAAAACCCTCAACTTTAAGAGGTGGTCCCGTGGAGTAGGAGCAAACGGCTTGTCGGTATTTAACGTTTCTCTTGAAGTCGCCGGAATTGTAAATAATCCGGATAATAATGTAAAAGAAGGCGCAATCGCAACCCACGAAAAAGAAAGGACTATATGATTTGCATCCGAAATACTTGTGATAACACAAGGAGCATCTTCACAACAATCTTCTTCATTCGAAGAACAGCATGAACTCAGATTGTCTGCAGACGTTTCAATCAAACAATCCGGACAGCATGAACAAACTCCCTTAACACTAAGAGCAAGAAAAGAGATTACTGTAATTGCAAGAATTGAATATTTAAACCATTTGCGCATAATTGGATGCAAATATAATGAAATTTTAATACAAAAACAGATAAAATATTTAAATGTGTTTGCCTTGATGCAACAGATGTTTGGATATTGATATTTAATACTTTATCTTTGTGTTTCTAAAATATATTTATGGAGGATTTATTATGAAACCAAAAACATCAAAAGCAGAAAAAATATCAAAGAGTGAAAAACAGCCAATGAAAAAATCAAAGTTCGTTCTTGCATGGGAACAATTTGAGCCAAACAGATTTGAGTATGTCGATATGAGAGCTATCCTAAAATAAAAAGAATGTTTGGATATTGATATTTAATACTTTATCTTTGTGTCTCTAAAATTATATATAGGAGGATTTATTATGAAACCAAAAGCAACAAAAACAACAAAAGCAGAAAAAGCAACAAAGAGTGAAAAACAGCCAATGAAAAAATCAAAGTTCGTTCTTGCATGGGAGCAATTTGAGCCAAACAGATATGAAATTGTTGATATGAGGGCTATCTTGAAATAAAAGTATGAGATACTATTTGGATACAAATATGTTATTTTTCATATTGTCGAGAAGAGAAGGTGAAATCAGCAATAAAGTAGCAACTATTCTAAATGATTATTCATCTATATTGTATGCAAGTTCGGTTGCCGTTCAAGAATTGTTACTGTTGTTCCGAATCGGAAAATTCAAAGTGCAGCAATATCAATCAGAAAAAGCGATATTAGCAGACATACAAAAATTGCAAATTGAAATTGTGTTTTTTAACCAACACCATTTAGAAACATACACTTCTTTACAAATTGCGAATGCTCATAAAGATATGAACGACCATGCAATTATATCGCAAGCAATATCAGATAAAATCTCTGTTATTTCGTCAGATGCCAAATTTAAGGATTACTCAAGCCAAGGATTGAAATTCGTCTATAACAAACGATAAGAACAGCAGAAAAAGAGAGAAGTGCTTGTATTTATCAACCTTTGCGATATTTCTGATTAAAAATTTCCGGTTGTTCAGTCATTATTACTATATTTGCGGTAACCTGAAAATTAATACAGTATGTTTTTAATAATTACATTTACGATAGAGTTTTTTCTCCTTTTTTTATCTGTTCTGTTTTTTATTAGTTTATTAGCATCCAGAGCCGGTTCTCGCTTCGGTATTCCGGTCTTATTGCTCTTCTTGGGAGTTGGAATGCTTTTCGGAGTAGACGGACTCGGTTTTGACTTCCATGATTACAAGATAGCACAAGCTATTGGTCCTTTGGCTTTATGTATTATCCTGTTTTCGGGAGGAATGAGTACTAAATTTCACGAAATCAAGCCAATAGCGAAGCAAGGAGGAATATTAGCTACCGTTGGTGTATTACTGACTGCACTTATTACTGGTTTGTTTATTTACTATGTAGCCAATCATTGGATACCCGGCGTACAACTTACTTTATTAGAGTCGTTATTGTTGGCATCCGTGATGTCGTCTACAGATTCGGCTTCTGTTTTTTCCATACTAAGAAACAAAGGAGTCGCATTAAAGCATCGACTTCGGCCTTTGCTCGAACTGGAAAGTGGAAGTAATGACCCAATGGCTTATATGTTGACTATCATTTTTATTGGCATGATTAGTTCGTCTCAAACTGGAGCCGGAATTGATATTCCTCATGTCATAATTGATTTCTTTTTGCAGTTGATAGTGGGAAGTGTAGTTGGAATATTACTCGGAAAAGGCTCAATTTGGGTAATGAACAAAATCCAATTAAGCAACGATTCTCTTTATTCGTTGTTGTTGTTTGCCTGCTGTGTGTTTATATTTTCGGTAACCTATTATCTTAAGGGAAATGGTTATTTAGCTGTTTATATTGGTGGATTAATCATCGGGAATGCCAAATTTGTACATAAGCGATCGTCCCTTAAAATATTCGAAGGCTTGACTTGGTTTTCTCAAATAATAATGTTCCTAACATTAGGATTGTTGGTAAATCCTTCCGAACTGTGGCCGGTAGCCGGAGTAAGCATTTTGATAGCTGCATTTCTGATATTATTCGGGAGACCAGTCAGTGTTTTTATTTCTTTGCTTCCTTTCCGCAGAATGGCAGTAAGAGATAAATTTTATGTATCTTGGGTTGGCTTGCGAGGCGCGGTTCCTATTATATTTGCAATTTTTCCGTTGGCAGCAGGAGTTAACAATGCCGATTTAATATTTAATATTGTCTTTTTTATCACCTTGGTCTCTTTATTGGTGCAAGGAACAACTGTGACTCAGATGGCTCAATGGCTTGGTCTTACTCGCAATCCAAAAGGCGAAGATGCACTGAAATATTTCGATGTGGAGTTTTCCGATGAAATCAAATCATCGATGACTGAAATTACCATTACCGAGAATATACTTGCCAATCATGGAAATAGATTAATGGATTTGCCATTGCCGGATCAGACACTTGCTGTAATGGTAAAAAGGGACAATTCGTACTTTATTCCCAAAGGAAAAACAGAACTGCAAAAAAAAGATAGACTGTTGATTATTACCAACGATGAGGGTGCATTGATAGAAACATACAAAAATCTGGGAATCAGTAATTATACGCTCAGACGAAATTGATTTTTAGATGAAAAAATCAGTAATCTGCATAATCTAAATTCAAAAATTTCTCTGAAACATTGGATGATTCAACAGTTATTGATTCTATTCCTCCATCTCCCTCAAATAGATTTGCATATAAATACTCTCCTTCTCGAATAAATACAGAATATTTACCGGGTTCTAATGCAAATTCAAAAAATCCTTCTTCATCACAAATTGTTGTTGCAACTAATTTTGTATAAATTTCAAGAAAATGAGTGAATTCATGGCTAGTTTCATTCATTTTCGTGTACTCATAAATCAAGATTTCTCTTTTTACAGGATATTGTTTACAGAAATCATCATTAACAATAGGCTGACAATTTCCTTCTGTTTTCACTAAAGTGCCCCAAATTCCTTCTGTAATACTAATTTTCTTTTTGTTATGGATACGCAATTCTGTTGTATTGTTTGTCCAATCAACTAATTGCTTGTTATTATAACAATAAATTTGTTCTCCATTGATGAAAATTACATTCACGTCGTCCTGTGAAATTCCGCTAATTGTATATGAGGCATCGGTATAGCATATACAATTTGCCTGATCAGGAAAACCTTGCTGTTTAATATTCAAAACACCGTTTACTAGATTATGAGTCACATTTACTGTCGAGAAATCACATGGTACCTCAAAATTGTAGAACGTAATTTGTACGCCATTGCTGGTAAACTCTACATCAACGTTGCCCGAAGCTCCACCGCTTTTCAATAAATTTTGTACACAAGGTGTCCAATTTACATTCGAAACTTGAGTTTCCGATTCGCTCTTTGTGCAAGAGGCAACAAAAAGAACCACTAAACTTAGTAAAATTGTGAATTTTTTCATGATTGTAAATTTTTAGTTCGCCAAATGTAAAAATTAAAAAACAAAAAATCGGGTTTCAGTATAAAAATTATCCGAAAAATTATATTTTTTCTCTATTATGTCAAATAGAGCCAATAATATTTATAGTTTTGTATAACTTTTTACTGAAAAATTTGATTATGGCGCGACCAACAACAAAGGAACAATTAAAACAGTCCAGCGAAGATAATTTCAAAAAACTGTTTGATCTTATTAATTCCATATCTGATGAAGAACAGGCAAAAACGTTTTCTTTTGAAGACAGAGATAAAAACGTTCGGGATGTTTTAGTGCATTTGTATGAATGGCATCAGTTATTATTAAACTGGATTCAGTCCAACCAATCGGGGAATAAAGCTAGTTTTTTGCCCGAACTCTACAATTGGAAAACATATCCTCAAATGAATATTGCTTTTTGGGAAAAGCACCAAGAAACACCTTTGGAAAAAGCGATAACTCTTTTGAAAAAAAGCCATTCAGATGCAATAGCTTTAGTTGATACGTTTTCAAACGAAGAATTATTTACAAACAAATATTTTTCGTGGACAGGAACGACAAGTTTGGGTAGTTACTGCGTTTCTGCCACTTCAAGCCATTATGATTGGGCAATAAAGAAAATTAAGAAACATCAAAAGTCTTTAGCCGGAAAATAGTTTGATTCCCGGATGCAATAGTTTTGATTTTTATTACATGCGCTTGGAAATACTCTGATTTTCATGTAATTTTGTGCAAAATACAATCTATGGCATCTTATCTACAAGTTGATAATCTAACGAAGTCTTTTGGCGACTTACTTCTTTTTGAAAATATATCATTTGGTATTGCTGAAGGACAGCGAATAGGCTTAATCGCAAAAAATGGAACCGGAAAAACGACTTTATTAAATATCCTTACCGGAAAAGAAGACTACGATTCCGGGGATGTGGTTTTTCGACGCGATTTACGAGTAGCCTATTTGGACCAATCTCCGGATTATCCGAAAAACTTAACCGTTTTGCAAGCCTGCTTTCATTCCGAAAATGAAGTTGTCAAACTTATTGCCGAATATGAGTTAGCCATTTCGTCTAACAAACATGAAATCTTAGATACTTTATTGGTTCAAATGGACCATTTGAAGGCTTGGGATTACGAACAACGAGCAAAGCAAATTCTCTCGAAATTAAAAATTACAAACTTTAATCAAAAAATAGAAGAACTATCCGGAGGTCAAATGAAAAGAGTTGCATTAGCCAATGTCTTAATTACCGAACCGGATTTGTTGATTTTGGATGAGCCGACCAATCATTTGGATTTAGAAATGACTGAATGGTTGGAAGATTACCTTTCCCGAACCAACACAAGTTTGTTAATGGTTACTCACGACCGCTATTTCTTAGATAGAGTTTGTTCCGAAATTATCGAAATAGATAACCGGCAACTTTACCAATATAAAGGAAGTTATAATTATTATCTCGAAAAACGACAAGAACGAATTGAAACTCAAAATACGGAATTAGATAGAGCGAATAATCTCTTTAAAAAAGAATTGGACTGGATGCGCCGACAGCCGCAAGCTCGTGCGACGAAAGCAAAAGCCCGAATCGATTCTTTTTACGATTTGGAGAAAAAAGTTCAACAAGAAAGAACACAAGGAAATGTAATGTTAGATGTCAAAGCATCTTACATTGGAAATAAAATATTTGAAGCGAAACAAGTCTGCAAGCGTTTCGGAGATATTAAAATTGTTGAAGATTTTAATTATATTTTTGCCCGTTACGAAAAAATGGGCATTGTCGGAAATAATGGAACCGGAAAATCGACTTTCATCAAGATGCTTATCGGAGATGAAAAACCGGACAGCGGTATTTTCGATATTGGCGAAACAGTAAATTTTGGCTATTATAGTCAAGACGGTTTGCAATTCGATGAAAAAATGAAAGTCATTGATGTTGTTCAAAGCATTGCAGAAGTCATTGATTTAGGCGGCGGACGAAAATTAACCGCTTCTCAGTTTCTACAACATTTTCTTTTTACTCCGGAAAAACAACACAATTACGTTTTTAAGTTAAGTGGAGGAGAGAAACGCCGATTATATTTGTGTACGGTATTGATAAAAAATCCGAACTTTTTGGTTTTAGATGAGCCAACCAATGATTTGGACATAATTACCTTAAACATTTTAGAAGAATACCTTTTCGCATTCAAAGGCTGTGTCATTGTTATTTCTCACGACCGCTATTTTATGGACAAAGTCGTTGACCATTTATTGGTTTTTAGAGGACAAGCCGAAATAAAGGATTTTCCGGGAAATTACACTCAATATCGAGACTGGAAAGAAGTCAATGAAAAATCCGAAAAACTTGAAAAAACAGATAACAAAAAACCACAAAAAAACGTTTCAAAAGGGGAGGGGACAAAGCAAAAACTCTCTTTCAATGAAAAAAGAGAATTAGAAATATTGGATAAAGAAATTCCTTTGCTGGAAGCAGAACAATCTCAATTAGAGCAAGACTTGTCCGAAAACACATTGTCAAATGATGAATTAATTCAAAAATCGCAACGAATAAGCCAAATAATCGAAGAATTGGACGAGAAAACAATGCGTTGGTTGGAATTATCGGAGAAAATGGCATAAAATCTTTGTAAAACATGATTATTGAGCGAATTTCTATATTAAATTTCAAAAATATTGAAGAAGCAGAACTTTCTTTTTCTCCTAAAATGAATTGCCTTTTTGGAGATAATGGAATGGGAAAAACAAATTTGTTGGATGCCTTGTATTATCTTTCATTTACTAAAAACTACACGAATTTATCAGATACACAATTGATTAAACAAGAAACTGATTTTTGTGTACTTCAAGGATTTTACAGCGAAGAAGATAGAATAGAAGAAATTTATTGTGGAATTAAAAGAAAGCAAAAGAAAGCTTTTAAGCGAAACAAAAAAGAATATGAGCGTTTATCCGAACATATTGGATTGATTCCCATAGTCATGATTTCGCCGGCAGATACCGATTTGATTCAGCGAGGAAGCGAAGAACGCCGAAAATTTGTGGATATGCTTATTTGTCAATACGATAAAGAATATTTACAGGCATTAATTCATTACAATAAAACTTTACTTCAGCGAAACTCTTTGTTGAAAGAAAACACTTCTTTATCAGACGACTCATTATTTGAGATTTTGGAAGAACAAATGGTTCATTACGGGGAAATTATTTATGAAAAGCGAAAAGCATTTATTCAAGATTTCCTTCCGGTTTTCAAAAAATATTACAGCATAATCAGCAATGAACGCGAAATTGTTGATTTACAATACGAATCTCAATTAGACAATTTCCCTTTTGCTGATTTATTATCCGAAAAACGAGAAAAAGATAAAATTTTAGGATATACAAGCGCCGGTGTTCACAAAGATGATTTTAATTTTTTATTGGATAAATATCTCATTCGCAAAATCGGTTCACAAGGGCAAAACAAAACCTATTTAATTGCTTTAAAGTTAGCACAATTTAGCTTTTTCATTCAGAAAGGTTCTTCTATTCCGATTTTATTATTAGACGATGTCTTTGATAAACTGGATGCAAAAAGAGTAGAAAAAATAATTACATTGGTTGCTCAATCCGAATTTGGACAGATATTTATTACTGATACAAACAGAAAATACTTGGATGAAATTCTTGCCGGAATGCAGCACGACTATAAATTATTTCAAGTCAATAATGGCGCAATAACAGAATTGGAATGAAATATGTAAATTCACAGCCATTAGGTAAATTATTGGAGGACTTTTTTGAAAGCAATCCTCAAATGGCTGATAAATTGGCAGAAACAAGATTGATTGATTATTGGAATCACACGATGAGTCCGGTAGTCAGTCGTTATACCGATAGTTTATTTGTCAAAAACAGAATCCTTTATGTGAAATTGACTTCATCAGTCTTGAAAAATGAATTGATGATGAGCCGAGAACAGCTTATTGTTAATTTGAACAAAGAAGTCAATAGAAATATTATCGATAATATAATCTTTATCTGATGCTGTCATACGACATAGACACAATTGCTTCAGGTAAAGCATACCCTTGCTGAATAGCCTCAATTGCTTTTGCGATTACAGGGTCATTATGCATATAAACCGGATAAAAAGCGTCATCCCCAAAGAAATTCCCCAATATACAAGCATAAGTAGAAGTCAAAATTTGGTTTGCAGAACGATTAATTAAATACGACCTTCTCCTTATTCCATTTTCTTCAGCAAAACGAGTAATTTCAGAAAGAATCGGTTGAGCTTGCAAATATTCTAGCATAGAAGGATAGTCCTTAAATTCATTCAGCAAACTTCGATTTTTATCCGAATAATCAAATGCAAATTTAGAGAAAATGCTTTTGTTCTCTAAACTAATATAATAAGACGAAAGATGAGCTGTGTCAATCGGAACAAAAATATCGGGCATAATTCCGCCGCCGCCATATACCGTTCTCCCCTTAAAAGTACGATAAGCAACTGTTGTATCCAATTTTATGCTATCAGAATAAAACCCTTCGCCATTATTCAATTGATTAATCCATTCTTGATTATATTCATCCGTTTTGCCCAGCTCATATTTACGCTGAATATTTCTTCCCGAAGGAGTATAATAACGTGCAATTGTAAGTCGAACCGCAGAGCCATCCGATAACTCAATCTGATTTTGAACCAATCCTTTGCCAAAAGAGCGTCTTCCGATAATAAGTCCCCGGTCATTATCTTGAATTGCCCCCGCAATAATTTCACTTGCCGAAGCCGATAATTGGTCCATTAGAATAACAACCTGATTTTCAGGTAAATTTCCACTTCCATCAGCAATTGATTTTATTCGAGGAAAAGATTTTCCTTCCGCATAAACAATCATTCTTCCAGCCGGTAAAAATTCGTTAACAATTTTAATTGCAGCATCAAAAGAACCTCCACTATTCATCCGCAAATCAATAATAAACGAATTACAGCCAATCGCCACTAATTTAGTCATCGCCTGAACAAATTCATTATAAGTCGTTTGACTGAATTTATCATATATTTTAATTAGACCGATTCCTTTTTCTACTTCATAAGCAGCCTTCACAGTTGTAATCGGAATTTCCCCTCTTTTGATAGTGTACTGAAGAATTTCATCCGAAAAAGCTCTTTTAATGCCCAATTTTACAGAAGTATTTATCGGCCCTCTTAAAGTACTAAGGCTTTTTTCCTCTGTGATATTTTCTCCAACAAATAAAGAATCATTCACATAAACAATTCTATCCCCCGCCAATAAACCCGCTTGAGAAGAAGGCCCCCCGTGAATTATATTGGTAAGAACAATCGTGTCTTTATTGAGGAAAAATTCAGCTCCGATACCTCCAAAATGCCCTTCCATATCATTGTTCACATCCTGCAATTCATCACTGGAGATATAATTAGAATGAGGGTCCAGCTCTTTAATAATATTAGTAATCGCATCTTCGGTAATGTCCTTCAGATTAACTAAATCGACATAGTCTTCATTAATAATATCTAAAATAACATTAATTTTATTATTCGGAGAGATAAACAATCTTCTCCCAAAAGATTTTCCGGAAATGAAATTACCAATAAAAATACCACAAATTAAAGAGATAACAACTAGAATAATTATCCCCCATGTTGTTTTTTTTGAGCCCATTATAAAACTGAAAAACTGTTCGTTTCTAAATTAATTCTTCTTTATCAATATGAATAACATCAACATTTGCTTTCTCAAGCAGGTCTATGCCATCTGTTAATCTATATTTTTCTGAATAAACAACTCTTTTAATTCCCGCTTGAATGATTAACTTAGCACATTCAATACAAGGAGAAGCAGTAACATACATTGTTGCATTCTTACTATTATTATTAGAGCAAGCAATTTTTGTAATGGCATTTGCTTCAGCATGCAAAACATAAGGCTTAGTCAGACCATCCTCATCTTCGCAAAAATTTTCGAATCCGGCAGGAGTTCCATTATATCCATCCGAAATAATCATTTTATCCTTAACAATAAGAGCCCCTACCTGTTTTCGTTTACAGTAAGAATTTTCTGCCCAAATACATGCCATGCGCAAATAACGTCTGTCTAGCTCTCTTTGTTTGTTTAAGTTATTCATATATGCCACTTTTAGCGCGTAAAAATACAAATAAAAATGAAAAATTAGATAAAAAAAAGGAATTTAGTTTGCCTATACGCAAACTTTACTTTATCTTTGCATGCCGAAAAACAAAATAAAATTAAAAAAAATATTAAATAATTAAAATTAACGAGCAAAAAAATTATGATTATTGTTCCATTAAAAGAAGGCGAAAACATTGAAAGAGCCTTAAAAAAATTCAAGAGAAAGTTTGAGAAAACAGGTGTAACAAAAGAACTTAGAAGAAGACAAGCTTTTACTAAACCTTCTGTTGAAAAAAGAAAGCAAAAAATTCATGCGGTTTACGTACAAAAACTTCATCTATTAGAAGATTAAAATAACAACAAAATAATAAGAGGAATAAAAAATATTCCTTTTATTATTTTTATTTTCTTCTTTTTTTCTTTAACTTCGTTGCATTAAAGTAAAGAAGTTATGCTATTCGAATCATTCTTACAATATTTACAATACGAGAAAAATTACTCTACTCATACTGTAAGTGCCTATGAGAATGATTTATTGCAATTTAAACAATTTATTTGTGGGGAAAATGAATTTAATCCACTTGACGTTGATACATTGATTATTCGTCGGTGGATTGTTTCGTTAATGGGAGAGGGCTACTCTTCTTTATCCGTTAACCGAAAAATAAGCTCTTTGAAATCATTCTTTCGATATTTATGCAAATATAAATACATTGAAAGTAATCCGGTAAAAAAAATAACAGGGCCAAAAGTAAGTAAATATCTTCCTTATTTTGTAAAAGACAAAGATATGGATAGTTTACTTTTAGAATTGGATGCACAAAATACTTTTGACAGCGAAAGAGACAAAACTATTTTGGATGTTTTTTATAGCACCGGAATGCGTTGCGCCGAACTCATCGGATTAAAAGACGAAGATGTTGATTTTGGAGCACAATTAATAAAGGTAACCGGTAAACGAAACAAACAGCGATTAATTCCATTTTCACTTTCATTAAAAGATGTTTTGCAAGCATACGTTGCAGTTCGAGACGAAGAAATTCAATCAGAAGAAAAGCAAAACTTCTTTTTGCGAAAAGACGGACGTCCACTCTCAAAAAACATAGTATATAATATTGTCAAAAAGAGATTATCTGGCGTTCCGAATTTATCAAAAAAAAGTCCTCACGTATTGAGGCACACATTTGCAACAAGTATGTTGAACAACGGAGCGGATTTGAATGCAGTAAAAGAGCTGTTAGGGCATGCAAGCCTATCCTCTACCGAAGTTTACACCCATACAACATTTGAAGAGTTAAAAAAAACGTATCATCAGGCTCACCCACGAGCCTAAAATAACTAAGGAGGTATTTATGGAAATTAGAATTAATGCAATCCATTTTGAAGCCAGTGAAAAACTAGAGCAATTTGTCAATAAGAAAGTAGGTCGTTTGGCTAAATTTAACGATGAAGTATTTATCGCAGACGTTTCATTGAAAGTTGTGAAACCGGAAGCAAGTAATAACAAGGAAGCTTCAATGAAATTATTTTCTCCCGGTCGTGAGTTTTTTGCACAAGATGTAGCCGACACTTTTGAAGAAGCAATCGATGAATGCGTCGAGAAATTAGAGCGTCAAGTGTTGAAATTTAAGGAAAAACAGAGTGATAAAAAATAAGGATGTAAAAACTTATAAAAAAAACTGCTAAAGTTTTGCAATTACAAAAATAATGTATACTTTTGCAACCGTTTCGATTTAAACGTGGCTTTTTAGTCGAAACGGTTCTTTGATTTATTAGAAATTTGCCTCTTTAGCTCAGTTGGCCAGAGCACGTGATTTGTAATCTCGGGGTCGTTGGTTCGAATCCGACAAGAGGCTCAAAATAGGGCAGTTACCAGAGTGGCCAAATGGGTCTGACTGTAACTCAGATAGCTTACGCTTACGGTGGTTCGAATCCATCACTGCCCACTCAGCTTAATAGCGAGAATAAATGCGGAAGTAGCTCAGTTGATAGAGCATTAGCCTTCCAAGCTGAGGGTCGCGGGTTTGAGTCCCGTCTTCCGCTCTCGATTGCCTATGTAGCTCAGAGGTAGAGCACTTCCTTGGTAAGGAAGAGGTCACGGGTTCAATTCCCGTCATCGGCTCTAATATTAAAGAAAAGGAAAAATAAAAGCAGATAGCTAGATATTATAAATTGCGAAAATAAATTAGATAAGCAAAAGTAAACCTCTAGTTTTTAGTTCTTATTTTTTATAAAATTAAAAAAAATATTCATTAAATAAAGATCATAAAATTATGGCAAAAGAACATTTTAACCGGTCGAAACCCCACGTTAACATCGGTACAATTGGTCACGTAGATCATGGTAAAACTACATTGACTGCTGCTATTACTACTGTATTAGCAAAAAAAGGTCTTTCAGAAGTAATGTCATTTGATCAAATTGACAATGCTCCGGAAGAAAAAGAAAGAGGTATTACAATCAATACCGCTCACGTAGAATATGAAACAGCAAATCGTCACTATGCTCACGTAGACTGTCCAGGTCACGCTGACTACGTAAAAAACATGGTTACTGGAGCTGCTCAAATGGACGGTGCTATCATTGTAGTTGCTGCAACTGATGGTCCTATGCCTCAAACTCGCGAACATATCCTTTTAGCTCGTCAGGTAAACGTACCAAAATTGGTTGTTTTCATGAACAAAGTAGATATCGTTGAAGATGCTGAAATGTTAGAACTTGTTGAAATGGAAATGAGAGAATTGCTTTCTTTCTATGATTTTGACGGAGATAACACTCCTGTTATTCAAGGATCTGCATTAGGTGGATTGAACGGAATCGAACAATGGGAAGATAAGATCATGGAGCTTATGAACTCTGTTGATACTTGGATCGAACTTCCTCCACGTGATGTTGACAAACCATTCTTGATGCCGGTAGAAGATGTATTCTCTATTACAGGTCGTGGTACTGTTGCTACAGGTCGTATCGAAACAGGTATCATCAAAACAGGTGAAGAAGTTCAAATCATCGGTTTGGGTGCTGAAGCTAAGAAATCAGTTGTTACAGGAGTAGAAATGTTCCGTAAAATCCTAGACGAAGGTCAAGCAGGAGATAACGTAGGATTATTGCTTCGTGGTATCGATAAAGAAGAAATCAAACGTGGTATGGTTATTACTCACCCTAATAAAGTACAACCACATACTAAATTCAAAGCTTCTGTATATATCTTGAAGAAAGAAGAAGGTGGTCGTCATACACCATTCCATAACAGATACCGTCCTCAGTTCTATATTCGTACATTGGACGTAACGGGAGAAATTACTCTTCCAGAAGGAACTGAAATGGTTATGCCAGGCGATAACTTGGAAATTCTTGTAGAATTGATCTATCCAGTAGCTTGTAGCGAAGGTCTTCGTTTCGCTATCCGTGAAGGTGGACGTACAGTTGGTTCTGGTCAGATTACAGAAATCATCGACTAAATAATTAAAAATTAAGAATTAAAAATTAAGAATTGAGAAAATTTTGTGCTAACAAAGAACTCTTAATTCTTAATTCTTAACTCTTAATTATCTACGGGTCTAGCTCAGTTGGTAGAGCACTGGTCTCCAAAACCAGGTGTCGGGAGTTCGAGTCTCTCGACCCGTGCAATTGAAATCACATTATAATGAAAAAGATTATTAATTATATTAAAGAATCTTATAACGAACTTGTACATAAGGTTTCTTGGCCTACAAGGCAGGAATTGTCAAGTAGTACCGTTGTTGTTATGATAGCTTCCCTTATCATGGCACTTGTGCTATTTGCTATAGACTTCAGTTTTGAGAGGGCTGTTTCTTTCTTTTACAAAACAATCTTTTAATTTAAGGCATGTCTGAAATTGAAAAGAAATTCTATGTTCTTCGTGCCGTAAATGGAAAAGAGAATAAAGTAAAAGAATATCTAGAGGCGGAAATTAAAAACAATAATTTGCAAGATTATATTTCGCAAGTTATTATTCCTACTGAAAAGATCGTTCAAAATCGTAATGGAAAAAAAGTTTATAAAGAAAGAGCTTTTCTTCCGGGTTACATTATTATCGAAGCAGCTTTAGTAGGAGAAGTTGTGCATTTCCTGAAAAATATTAATTTCGTAATCGGTTTTCTTGGAGGAAATGATCCGGTTCCCTTGCGTCCGTCTGAAGTTAGTCGGATTCTTGGTAAAGCGGATGAACTGCAAGAACAACCAGAAGAATTTGATGTTGATTACATGGTTGGAGAGATCGTCAAAATTAATCATGGACCTTTTACCGGCTTCCACGGTGAAATCGAAGAGATTTACCCTGATAAGAAAAAACTCAAGGTTATGGTCAAGATTTTCGGGCGAAAAACTCCTTTGGAGTTAGGTTATTTACAAGTTGAAAAGGAATAGATCGGATTAGGTTACGCTTTTCGAATGTTACTTTTTAAGTTATTAGTGTTTACAAACTAAATTTTTTTAACAATGGCGAAAGAGATTGCTGGACAGCTAAAATTACAGATTAAAGGAGGAGCTGCAAACCCTTCTCCCCCTGTAGGACCTGCATTAGGTTCTAAAGGTATCAATATTATGGAGTTTTGCAAGCAATTTAATGCCAGAACCCAAGACAAGGCAGGTAAAGTATTACCGGTTGTAATTACTTACTATGCTGATAAGTCTTTTGATTTTATCGTAAAAAATCCTCCGGTTGCAATCCAATTAATGGAAGCAGCTAAATTAAAAGGTGGATCTGCAGAGCCAAATCGTAAGAAAGTAGCTGAAATTACTTGGGAACAAGTAAAAACGATTGCAGAAGATAAAATGACAGACTTAAACTGTTTCACTGTTGAGTCAGCTATGAAAATGGTTGCCGGAACAGCTAGAAGTATGGGTATAGTAGTTAAAGGGGCATTCCCTGAAAATAATTAAAAAACTTCAATAGAGATATGAGTAAACTTACAAAAAATCAAAAGTTGGCTTTAAGCAAAGTTGAAGCAGGGAAAAATTACACACTGAAAGAAGCATCTTCTTTAGTAAAAGAAATCAACTATTGCAAATTTGATGCATCAGTTGATATTGATGTTCGCTTAGGTGTTGACCCCCGTAAAGCTAACCAAATGGTAAGAGGTGTGGTTTCATTACCTCATGGAACAGGTAAGCAAGTTAGGGTTCTCGTATTATGTACTCCAGATCAGGAAGCTGCTGCAAAAGAAGCAGGAGCTGACTATGTAGGACTTGATGAGTATATTGACAAGATTAAAGGTGGTTGGACTGATATTGATGTAATTATCACTCAACCGGCTATCATGGGTAAAATTGGTGCTTTAGGTAGAGTATTAGGCCCTCGCGGTTTGATGCCTAACCCTAAAAGTGGTACAGTTACCAATGATGTAGCTACTGCCGTAAAAGAAGTAAAACAAGGTAAAATTGACTTTAAAGTTGATAAAGCTGGTATTGTTCATACTTCTATCGGTAAAGTATCCTTTACTCCAGATCAAATCCGCGACAATGCAAAAGAATTTGTTGCTACTTTGATCAAGTTAAAACCTACAGCTGCTAAAGGTACGTATGTTAAGAGTATTTATCTTTCAAGTACAATGAGTCCGGGTATTAAAATTGACCCAAAATCAGTTGATGAAAATTAAAATGATTGAATTATGAGAAAGGAAGATAAAACAGCTGTTATCGAACAGATTGCAAATACCGTAGGTGAATACACAAACTTCTATTTAACAGATATTGCTACATTAGATGCGGCAAAAACTACGAGCTTAAGAAGAGAGTGTAATAAGCAAGAAATTAAACTGGTTGTTGTAAAAAACACCTTGTTTAAAAAAGCGTTAGAGAAAATCGAAGGAGATTATTCAGCATTAGAGCCTGCATTGAAGGGTAATACAGCTATCATGTTTTCGAACAATGCTAATAGCCCTGCAAAGCTAATCAAGACATTTGCTAAAGGAACAGATATTCCTAAATTAAAAGCAGCTTATGTTCAAGAAGGCTTTTATGTTGGAGCTGAAAATCTTGATTTACTCGTTTCTATTAAGAGCAAAAATGAACTTATTGGTGAAGTTATTGGATTATTACAATCGCCAATCAAGAACGTTGTTTCTGCGCTTAATTCGGGTGGACAAACTATCCATGGAGTTTTGAAAACTCTTTCCGAAAAATAAAATTTATTAGATTATTAAACAAATTAAATTATAAAAAAATGGCAGATTTGAAAGCTTTTGCTGAACAATTAGTAAACTTAACCGTAAAGGAAGTAAACGAACTAGCTGAAATACTAAAATCAGAATATGGTATCGAACCAGCTGCTGCAGCTGTTGCTGTTGCTGCAGGTCCTGCAGCTGCTGCTGAAGCTGTTGAAGAAAAAACATCTTTTGATGTAATTCTTAAAGGTGCTGGCGCAAATAAATTAGCTATCGTTAAATTAGTAAAAGAATTAACTGGTCTTGGTTTGAAAGAAGCTAAAGATATCGTTGACGGTGCACCTGCTCCATTAAAAGAAGGTGTTGCTAAAGATGAAGCTGAAGCATTGAAAAAATCATTGGAAGAAGCCGGAGCAGAAGTTGAACTTAAATAATTGTTCCGAAACAAAATCTTTGGTTAAGAATCTTCAGTGGTGAAGATTCTTAACCTTTTGTGCATTAATAAAAATGAAAAATGCAAAAACTAAAAAATGTGATAAAAAAGTCTTATTTATTTTGCTTTTTCATTTATTTCATTGTTTTCATTATACAATCAAGTTCCAAATCCCGCAATAAATGTCTTCAATAATAAACAATAATCAAAGAATCAATTTTGCTTCGATTAAAAATCCTTTTGAATATCCGGATTTTCTCGAAGTTCAATTAAAGTCGTTTCAAGACTTTCTTCAATTGGATACTCCTCCAGAAAAGAGAAAAAATGAAGGTTTGTATAAAGTGTATGCGGAAAATTTTCCGATAGCGGATACGCGTAATAATTTCGTACTTGAATTTTTGGATTACTATATCGATCCGCCTCGTTATACTATCGAGGAATGTATCGAAAGAGGTTTGACTTATAGTGTTCCTTTAAAAGCGAAATTAAAATTATACTGTACAGATCCCGATCATGAAGATTTCGATACTGTAATTCAGGACGTTTATCTGGGTCCAATTCCTTATATGACAAAAAAAGGAACATTTGTGATCAATGGAGCTGAACGTGTTGTGGTGTCTCAACTACACCGCTCTCCGGGTGTTTTCTTTGGACAAAGTTTACACTCTAATGGAACAAAATTATATTCAGCCCGAATTATCCCTTTCAAGGGTTCTTGGATTGAATTTGCAACCGATATAAACAATGTGATGTATGCTTATATCGATCGTAAGAAAAAGTTGCCTGTAACTACACTTTTGAGAGCAATCGGTTTTGAAAGTGATAAAGATATTTTAGAAATTTTTAATTTAGCTGAAGAAATTCAGGTAAATAAGACAAACTTGTCTAAAGCTATTAATCGCAAATTAGCTGCTCGTGTTTTGAAAACATGGGTAGAAGATTTTGTGGATGAAGATACCGGTGAGGTTGTCTCCATTGAACGTAATGAAGTTTTAATTGATCGTGAAGTTGTTTTAGAAGCACATCATGTCGATGAAATCCTTGATTCGGGCGTTCAAACTATTTTATTGCATCGCGAAGATCAAAATTTGTCTGATTATGCGATTATCTATAATACACTGCAAAAAGATCCAAGTAACTCGGAGCGCGATGCTGTTGTATATATTTATCGTCAATTACGTAACGCAGATCCAGCGGATGATGCAAGTGCAAGAGAAGTAATTCAAAATTTATTCTTCTCAGAAAAAAGATATGACCTTGGTGAAGTTGGTCGTTATAGAATTAATAAAAAATTAAACTTAACGACTCCGATTGATGTGAAAGTGCTTACAAAAGAAGACATCATTGAAATCATCAAGTATTTAATTGAACTTATTAATTCAAAAGCCAACGTAGATGATATCGACCACTTGAGTAATCGTCGTGTTCGTACTGTTGGTGAACAATTATATAATCAATTTGGAATTGGTTTGGCGCGTATGGCGCGTACAATCCGTGAACGTATGAATGTTCGGGATAATGAGGTATTTACACCAATTGATTTGATTAACGCGAAGACAATTTCTTCGGTTGTTAATACATTCTTTGGAACAAACGCCCTGTCTCAGTTCATGGATCAAACCAACCCATTGGCGGAAATAACCCACAAACGCCGTATGTCGGCTTTAGGGCCGGGCGGATTGTCTCGTGAACGTGCCGGATTTGAGGTTCGTGACGTACATTTCACGCATTATGGTCGCTTATGTCCAATTGAAACACCGGAAGGTCCTAACATTGGATTGATTTCATCTCTTTGTGTTTACGCAAAGATTAATGAACTAGGATTTATTGAAACTCCTTATCGTAAAGTAAGTAATGCAAAAGTAGATCTTTCTGAGGACGGTCTTGTTTATTTAACAGCAGAAGAGGAAGAAGATAAAATCATCGCTCAAGGAAATGCACCTTTGAATGATGACGGAACTTTTATTCGTACTCGAGTAAAATCTCGTCAAGACGCAGATTATCCTGTTGTTGAGCCGGCAGAAGTAGAATTAATGGACGTTTCTCCAACACAAATTGCATCAATTGCAGCTTCTTTGATTCCTTTCTTGGAACATGATGATGCGAACCGTGCATTGATGGGATCTAACATGATGCGTCAGGCAGTGCCTTTGCTTCGTCCGGAATCTCCAATTGTAGGTACCGGTATTGAAGGTCAATTGATCAGAGATTCTCGTACACAAGTTACTGCAGAAGGTCCGGGAGAAGTCGTTTTTGTAGATGCTTCCAGAATTGATATTTTGTATGACCGCACAGAAGATGAAAAATTTGTTAATTTCGATTCGGCTGTAAAATCATATTCTATTCCTAAATTTAGAAAAACCAATCAAAATACAACCGTTGATTTACGTCCAATTATCAGCAAAGGAGAACGTGTTGTGAAAAATCAAATTTTGACTGAAGGTTATTCAACTGAAAAAGGCGAGTTAGCATTAGGTAAGAATTTGAAAGTGGCATTCATGCCTTGGAAAGGTTATAACTTTGAGGATGCGATTGTAATAAGCGAACGTGTCGTGCGTGAAGACATCTTTACTTCGGTTCATGTGGACGAATATATTTTGGAAGTTCGCGAAACAAAACGTGGAGTAGAAGAACTAACCAATGATATTCCAAATGTAAGCGAAGACGCAACTAAAAATTTGGATGAAAACGGTATCATTCGTTTAGGAGCAAGAGTTGAACCGGGAGATATTCTTATTGGTAAGATTACACCAAAAGGTGAATCAGACCCTTCTCCGGAAGAAAAGCTTCTTCGTGCTATCTTTGGTGAAAAAGCAGGAGATGTAAAAGATGCTTCTTTAAAAGCTTCTCCTTCATTAAGAGGAGTTGTAATTGGCAGAAACTTGTTTTCTAAAGCGGTTAAAAAAGGCAAATCAAAATTAAGCAATAAAGCAAAACTTCCTCAATTAGATGAGGAATATGAAGGAAAAATGGAAGACTTAAAAGCTATTTTAGTAGATAAGCTTCTTGTCCTTACTGAAGGAAAAACTTCACAAGGCGTGAAAGACTTCATGAATATTGATTTGATTCCTAAAGGAGCTAAATTTACAAGAGAAGATTTGAATAAAATTGACTATACATCTATTCAGGTTTCAAGATGGACTACAGACCCATTGAAAAATGACATGATTCGCGATGTTGTAGTTAATTATTTGAAAAAATATAAAGAATTAGACGCTGAACTAAGACGTCAGAAGTTTGACTTTACAATTGGAGACGAACTACCAACAGGTATCGTTCAAATGGCAAAAGTTTATATTGCTAAAAAACGTAAGCTACAAGTTGGAGATAAAATGGCGGGACGTCACGGAAATAAGGGTATTGTTTCTCGAATTGTACGTGATGAAGATATGCCTTTCTTGGAAGACGGAACACTTGTTGATATCGTGTTGAATCCGTTAGGTGTGCCTTCTCGTATGAACTTAGGTCAAATCTTTGAAACAGTTTTAGGTTGGTCAGGTAAAAATCTTGGAATAAAGTTCGCAACGCCGATTTTTGACGGAGCTTCTTTGGACGATTTGAATGACTGGACTGACAAAGCAGGTGTTCCTCGTTATGGTAAAACCTATCTTCATGATGGCGGAACCGGTGAGCGATTTGACCAACCGGCAACAGTTGGTATTATCTATATGCTGAAATTAGGTCACATGGTGGATGATAAGATGCATGCTCGTTCAATTGGGCCATATTCTTTGATTACACAACAACCTTTAGGTGGTAAAGCTCAATTTGGTGGACAACGATTTGGAGAAATGGAGGTTTGGGCACTCGAAGCATTTGGTGCATCTTTCATCCTTCAAGAAGTTTTAACTATCAAATCAGATGACGTAATTGGTCGTGCGAAAGCGTATGAAGCAATCGTAAAAGGAGACCCAATGCCAACTCCCGGAATCCCGGAATCATTAAATGTATTACTACATGAAATGAAAGGTTTGGCATTAAACGTTACATTGGAGTAAAATTATGAATTATAAATTATAAATTATGAATTGAAAGTTTTTTCTTTGTCATAGTTTGTAATTTATAATTGGTCTATAATTTTTTTAATTCATAATTTTTAATTCATAATTCATAATTAGAATATGGCTTTTAGAAAAGAAAATAAAACAAAAAATAGTTTTACCAAGATAGCTATTGGTTTAGCATCTCCGGATGAAATACTTTCACAATCCAGTGGAGAAGTTTTGAAGCCGGAAACAATAAATTATCGTACCTATAAACCTGAACGCGATGGTTTGTTTTGCGAACGCATTTTTGGTCCGGTAAAAGATTATGAATGTCATTGCGGTAAATACAAAAGAATTCGTTATAAAGGAATTGTTTGTGACCGTTGTGGTGTAGAAGTAACAGAAAAGAAAGTACGCCGTGAAAGAATGGGACATATCCATTTGGTTGTTCCGGTTGCCCATATTTGGTATTTCCGTTCATTACCTAACAAAATAGGTTACTTGTTGGGATTACCTACAAAAAAATTAGACACCGTTATTTACTACGAACGTTATGTCGTTATTCAGCCCGGATTAGCTGCGGAAAGAAACGTCTATGATTTGATTTCAGAAGAAGAATATCTAGATATTTTGGATAATCTTCCGGCAGGAAATCAACAATTAGACGATACTGACCCAAATAAGTTCATCGCAAAAATGGGAGCAGAAGCTGTTTTTGACCTTTTGTCCCGTTTGGATTTGGATGCGCTTTCTTATGAATTACGTCATAAAGCAAGTAATGATGCTTCTCAACAAAGAAAAAATGAAGCATTAAAACGATTGCAAGTAGTAGAATCTTTCCGTATTTCAAAAGGAAGAAACCGTCCGGAATGGATGGTTGTAAAAGTAGTTCCGGTAATTCCACCCGAATTACGTCCATTAGTTCCATTAGATGGAGGACGTTTTGCCACTTCCGATTTGAATGACTTATATCGTCGTGTTATTATCCGTAATAACCGATTGAAACGATTAATAGACATTAAAGCTCCTGAAGTTATTTTGCGTAACGAAAAGCGTATGCTTCAAGAGTCAGTGGATTCACTATTTGATAATTCACGTAAATCGAGCGCAGTTAAAACAGATGCCAATCGTCCATTGAAATCTCTATCCGATAGCTTGAAAGGAAAACAAGGTCGTTTCCGTCAAAACTTGTTGGGTAAACGTGTGGATTATTCTGCACGTTCGGTAATCGTCGTAGGTCCGGAGCTAAAGATGCACGAATGTGGTATTCCTAAAAATATGGCTGCGGAACTTTACAAACCATTTGTCATTCGCAAATTAATTGACCGTGGTATTGTTAAAACGGTAAAATCCGCAAAGAAAATTGTAGACAGAAAAGAACCGGTTGTATGGGATATTCTAGAACACGTAATGAAAGGTCATCCGGTAATGTTGAACCGTGCCCCGACATTGCACCGTTTAGGAATCCAAGCTTTCCAACCTAAATTAATTGAAGGAAAAGCAATTCAACTACATCCGCTTGCTTGTACTGCATTTAATGCCGACTTTGACGGTGACCAGATGGCGGTTCATCTTCCGTTAGGAAACGAAGCTATTTTGGAAGCACAAATGTTGATGTTAGCATCTCACAATATTTTGAATCCGGCGAATGGTGCACCTATCACAGTTCCTTCTCAGGACATGGTTTTAGGATTGTTTTACATTACCAAACTTCGCAGAGGAGCGAAGGGAGAAGGATTGAAATTCTATGGAGCAGAAGAAGCAATTATTGCTTACAATGAAGGAAAAGTAGCTATTCATGCACCCATTAACATCTACGTAGATGATGTTGATAAAGAAGGAAATCCAATTCATCACATGATTGAAACTTCCGTAGGTCGTGTAATGGTAAATGAATTTGTTCCTAAAGAAGTTGGTTTCGTAGATGAAGAATTATCTAAAAAATCATTAAGAGATATTATCGGTAAAGTAATTAAAGTTTGTGGAGTTGCGAGAACAGCTCAATTCTTGGATGATATTAAGCATTTAGGATACACAATGGCATTCAAAGGAGGCTTATCTTTTAACTTGGAAGACATTATTATTCCGAAAGAAAAAGAAACTTTAGTTAAAGACGGATACGATGAAGTAGAGCAAATCATGGGTAACTATAATATGGGGGTTATAACTAATAACGAACGTTATAATCAAATCATTGACGTTTGGACTCATGTTAACTCAAGATTATCTGACATCTTAATGAAACAATTAAGAGAAGATGACCAAGGATTCAACTCTGTATATATGATGTTGGAATCTGGAGCTCGTGGTAGTAAAGAGCAGATTCGACAATTATCCGGTATGCGTGGATTGATGGCTAAACCTCAAAAATCAGGAGCAGAAGGACATCAAATTATTGAAAACCCGATTCTTTCGAACTTCAAAGAAGGTTTGTCAGTGTTAGAGTACTTTATTTCTACTCACGGAGCTCGTAAAGGTTTGGCGGATACAGCCTTGAAAACAGCCGATGCGGGTTACTTAACTCGTCGTTTGGTAGACGTTTCTCATGATGTAATTATCAATGAAGACGACTGTGGTACATTACGTGGTTTGGTTGCTACTGAATTGAAAAACAACGAAGACGTAGTTGCTTCTCTTTACGAACGAATTTTGGGTCGCGTTTCCGTTCATGATGTTCAACATCCGATTTCAGGAGAAACGATTGTTTATTCGGGAGAAGAAATTACAGAAGATAAAGCCGAAAAGATTCAAAACTCGCCAATTGAACGCGTTGAAATACGTTCAGTATTGACTTGTGAATCGAAAAAAGGTGTTTGCGCAAAATGTTATGGTCGTAATTTGGCTACCGGTCGCATGGTTCAAAGAGGAGAAGCAGTGGGTGTAATTGCCGCTCAATCCATTGGAGAGCCGGGAACTCAGTTAACATTACGTACTTTCCACGTTGGGGGTATCGCATCGAACATTGCAACAGAAAATAACATTACTTCTAAATACGATGGAGTTTTGGAAATCGACGAAATGCGTACTGTTGCTTCTGTTGACGAACTAGGAAAAGATTATCAAATCGTTATTAGTCGTCTTTCAGAGTTACGTATCATTGACCCGAATACTAAAATTGTTTTAGCGACACACAATATTCCTTATGCAGCGAAATTATTCTTCAAGACTGGAGATACTGTGAAAAAAGGAGATTTGATTCTAGAATGGGACCCATTTAATGCCGTTATCGTATCGGAAGTTCCGGGAAAACTTCATTTTGAAAATGTAATTGAAAATGTTACTTATAAAAATGAGTATGACGAACAAACCGGTTTGAAAGAAAAAATCATTATTGAGTCTCGTGATAAAACAAAAGTTCCATCTGCTCAAATCGTTGATGAAGCCGGAGAAGTATTGAAAACATACAACTTACCATTAGGAGCTCACGTAGTAAAAGAAGAAGGCGATGAAATCAAATTGGGAGAGGTGCTTGTTAAAATGCCTCGCGCGGTAGGAAAAACGGGAGATATTACCGGGGGACTTCCTCGTGTAACCGAGTTATTTGAAGCTCGTAATCCTTCTAACCCTGCAGTTGTTTCTGAAATTGATGGAGAGATTTCTTTTGGTAAAATCAAACGTGGTAATCGTGAGGTAATTGTAACTTCTAAAACAGGAGAATATAAAACTTACTTAGTATCGTTATCTAAACAAATCCTTGTTCAGGAAAACGACTATGTTCGTGCAGGAACTCCGCTTTCAGATGGAGCAATTACACCTTCTGATATTTTGGCAATTAGTGGTCCAACCGCAGTACAAGAATACATTGTAAATGAGGTGCAAGATGTATATCGTCTTCAAGGTGTGAAGATTAACGATAAACATTTCGAGGTAATTGTTCGTCAAATGATGCGTAAAGTTGAAATCGTTGAGCCGGGAGATACTCGTTTCTTAGAGCAACAATTAGCTGACAAACATGATGTGATGGAGGAAAATGACCGTATTTGGAGCAAAAAAGTTGTTTTGGAAGCAGGAGATTCTCCAAACTTGAAGCCGGGTCAAATTGTAACCGCTCGTAAATTGCGTGATGAAAATTCAGCATTGAAACGCCGAGACTTGAGATTGGTTGAAGTTCGGGACGCTGTTCCGGCTACTGCAAACCAAGTACTTCAAGGTATTACGCGAGCTGCATTGCAAACAACAAGCTTTATGTCAGCAGCATCTTTCCAAGAAACAACGAAAGTCTTAAACGAAGCTGCGATAAAAGGTAAAGTAGACAAATTAGAAGGTATGAAGGAAAATGTGATTTGTGGTCATTTGATTCCTGCCGGTACCGGTCTAAAAGAATACGAAAAGATTGTTGTAGGAAGTAAAGATGACTTTGAAAAAGCGCAAGCTGCTTCAGCTCGTTCAAGAACTTTTGCAATGATGGATGAAGATTAAGAATAATTAAACTTCAGATAAATAAAAAAGAGGCTGTTCAAATTTTGAACAGCCTCTTTTGATTTTATAGTGTAAATTCGATTTCTTTTTATACTTTTGTATAAAGTATTAGATATTATAGCATTTAGCTTTTTTTTGCGACATCCGAAACGGCCAAAAATAGGAACGCGCACCAAAAATAAGTTAAGTGTTCACGTAATGCGTGGACATTTTCTCTTATTCTTGCGCGTGGGGCTTGGTCGTTCCTGGAGTCAGATAATAGATAAATGCTTCACGCATTTTATATATAATTGACAACAAGGAAATAAACGTAACCTAAAAATAGAAATATCATGAAAGATACAAGCTGTATAAAGAGAAAAATGAACACCCTTATTTTATGTATATCAATCACAATTTGTGTGAATGCTCAATTCTATGACCCTCCTTCCCATTTACCAATAGACACAAAACATAACCTGCTGGATTCTGCAAAATTAGAGATAACTTACGAACTTACCTATGTAAAAGATACGGATAAACCTGACAATAAATATACAGACACAGAAACTTTATTAATTGGAAATAAAATCTCTAAATACTTCAGTCGCACTTATGCCGAATATAATGATGAAATTCATAAAGGATTAAAATCCAATAAATATACTGATATGCTTCCAAACGCTCCGGTCGGTTCGTTAGGAATGGAAATATATAAGAATTATGCAAAAAACGAAATGACTGTTATTGATTTAGCAAATCGGTTACAGAGCGATTTTTTATACATCGAAAACATTCCGGCACTCAATTGGAATATTAGTAACGACACATCTACAATTGCATCCTATTCTTGTCAAAAAGCTACCGCAGAATTTAGAGGAAGAAAATATGAAGCTTGGTTCACATTAGAAATTCCGATAAACAATGGTCCTTGGAAATTCGGAGGATTACCCGGATTAATCTTGAAAATAACAGATGATAAACAGCACTATCATTTCGAATGTGTAGGAATCAAGCAATTGCAAAAAGCAGAACCAATCATAATGTATGACATCAGTTATGAAAAAACGAATCGGACAGCCTACAATAAATTATGCAAAAGTTATCATGCAAACATAGTTCCTCTTACGAAAATGAAAGGAGGAGCGGTATTTAGTATCGAAAAAAGAGGAGAACTCAAGTTTAAGAAAAACCCTTACAATCCGATTGAATTAGACTAATATGAAGAATCATAAGCTTATTTTGTTAATCTTCATGTGTATAATCTCGCTTCCGGCTTATACACAAATTGTTGTGGACGGAACAATTCGGAGCAGCGACCGAGAACCTGTATTGGGTGCATCTATCGTTGTGCAGCCTATAAGCGGAACAAATGTATTAGCTTTTGCCATATCGGACGAAAATGGGAGTTTCCGGATTCAAATTAAAGAATCGGTCGATAGTGCACTTATCTCAGTTTCGGGTTTCAATATCGTAAAGCAGACCAAAGCCATTGCAGCAAAATCCCAAACGATAAATTTCACAATCGAAGAGACGTTTATCGAATTGAAAGAAGTTCAAATCAAGTCCAACCGGATATGGGGAAATAAGGACACAATCAATTATTTGGTCTCATCCTTTAGCGATGCAAAAGACCTTGTTATTGGCGATGTGTTGAGAAAAATGCCGGGTATTGACGTGGCGGAAAGTGGCGCTATCAGTTATAATGGAAAGCCTATCAACAAATTTTATATTGAAAATCTGGATATGCTACAAGGGCGATATGGTATTGCCACGAACAACATTTCAGCTAAAGACGTTTCCACTGTGCAAGTGTTGGAAAACCACCAGCCAATCAAAGCACTTGACAGTGTTCGTTTTTCTGCAGACCCAGCAATCAACCTAAGATTGAAAGACGGTGCTAAAGGAACTTTAAGCATCATGGCGCAATTGGGTATCGGAACGTCTCCTTTTTTATGGGAAAACGAATTAGCAGGAATGTATTTTGCCAAAGGAAAGCAAAATATGGCTACCTATAAGGGAAATAATAGTGGGCAGGACTTATCGAATGAGCTTCGGTCGTTTACCTATTCCGATTTGTTGGCAGGAAACGAAATGATTGATATTCAAATGCCTTCATCTCCTGCAATCAACCAAAAACGTTACCTGTTCAATAATTCGAATGCTGCAACTTTCAATAACCTGAAAGAATTCAGTCCGGGGAAACAGCTGCATTTTAATCTGTTTTATCTGAATGACCATGAGAAACGGAGCAGTTTAGCTAATTCGGCATATTACTTGCCCGGCGATAGCTTACTCGTAATTGACGAAACCCTAAATTCAACGCGCAATATCGACCGATTGGAATCGGAAATCAGGTACAATGTAAATGATGACCAAGTGTATTTGGATGAATATTTAAAAATCGGAGGTTCGTGGGAAAACTCTTCCGGAGATGTGTTTAATGGAGATTCCATTAACCAACATTTATACAGACCTACATTTTTTATTTCCAACGCATTTCATTGGATAAATAAAAAAGAAAACAACAAGGGATTTGAATTTACTTCCAATACCGGTTTTCGCACCACTCCGCAAACATTGACTATCCGACCGGGTATTTATTCGGATGTATTTAATTTCGGAAACGATTATCCTGCTCTACAACAAGAACTTCGGTTGAATGTCTTTCGAACCGTCAATGATTTTTCGCTTCTATCTATCGCGTCAATCAATAAAATAATATTCAGCGAAAGGATAGGATTTGAGATTGAATCACAAAATCTTAATTCGGAATTGAATCCGATAAATGTTGCCGGAAATCCGCTTTACACAACGCCTGACAGCTTGATGAACAATTTAGACTGGATGAAAGCTGCAACCTGGATTTCAAGTGATATTTCGTTCCAACACAACCGCTTCAAGTTGAACCTTTCATTACCTGTCAGTTATAACATCCTTTATTTACACAATCACGTGCAAACAGAAAAACGAACTCAAAATAGGGTCTTTTTTCAACCGGCTGTAAATATGCAATATGTATTTAATTCCAGATTTACGGGAAATATTCATTATCGTTTTTCAAATAATTTGGGAAACATACAAACACTTTATCCCAGTTATATCTTGTTGAATTATCGCAACTTAAATGCTTACGACGGTCGGCTGTCAGAAGCGAAATCCAATGGCGGTTCTCTTGACTTTTCCTATAAAGACCTGATTAATATGCTTTTTATGAATATTTCAGGAAATTATAATCGCATGAAATTGAATATGCTTCATGGACAGGAATTCATTGGAATTATGAATATCGCAACTTCGATTGAACAGGACAATACTTCCGAGAGTTTTTCGGGAAATGCAAAATTGAGTAAAGGCTTTTATTTTTGGAATATAACATCTACAATAGAAGGGAATTACGGACAATACACTTCGGAGCAACTCAACCAAGGCGAATTAGTAAAATTCAGAAATAATGGCGGAAATGTTTCGCTTAGCCTGACAGCTCAACCCAGTCAGTGGTTGTTGTTGGATTATAAGGGAACATGGGGACAAAATAATGGAAGAATCATTTCAGGAGAAAAATTTCAAGCCATACAATCTTCTGTAAATAATATCAACATGGACTTTTCGGTGCTGAAAAACTTAAGTATGAACATTGGTTACGAACATTATTATAACAGTGCATCCATGAGCGGAAGGTACTTTTCATTTACCGATTTTGAAGTTCGTTATATTTGGAAAGATATCCGTTTTTCCCTTGATTGGATGAATATCTTTGATGCCAATTCGTATGTTACGGCTTATTATAGCAGTATCGATACATACAGGTATATCTACGATATCCGACCAACAACTGTAATGTTGAAAGTCAGATTGAAACTGAAATAATCGAACTTTGATACATTCGCAATTTTTGAAATACCCTTACTTTTCGCAGATTATTCTAATAATAATCAATTCTTTAACTTAGCCTTAAAATTCTACCAAAATAAACTTCCAAAATTTAGGTATATTAAATGTATAAATGTAACTTTGTGGTCAATATACCATTTTTATTAATATATTAGTAGAAAAATCATGGCAAAAGTAACAAAAGAAAAGGCACTACTTTATCACTCTCAGGGTAAACCCGGAAAAATAGAGGTTATTCCAACAAAACCTCACAGTACACAATCCGATTTGGCATTAGCTTACTCCCCCGGAGTCGCTGAACCGTGTTTAGAGATAGAAAAAAATCAAGAAACAGCTTACGATTATACCGCTAAAGGTAATTTAGTTGCAGTTATTTCAAACGGAACAGCCGTTTTAGGATTAGGAGATATCGGAGCATTAGCCGGTAAGCCGGTTATGGAAGGAAAAGGCTTATTATTCAAGATTTTTGCAGGAATTGATGTTTTTGATATTGAGGTAGACGAAAAAGACATCGATAAATTTGTTACGGCAGTAAAAGCAATTGCACCAACATTTGGAGGTATTAACTTGGAAGATATCAAAGCTCCTCAGTGTTTTGAAATCGAAAGACGCTTAAAAGAAGAATTAGATATTCCGGTTATGCACGATGACCAACATGGTACAGCTATCATTTCATCTGCTGGAATATTGAATGCTTTAGAGTTGGCCGGAAAAAAAATTGACGAAGTTCAAATCGTTGTAAATGGGGCAGGGGCATCCGCCAATTCTTGCACCAAACTATATATGGCATTAGGCGCGAAGAAAGAAAATATCATCATGTGCGATAGCAAAGGTGTTATATCTGTTCGTCGTACTGACTTAAATGAAGAGAAAAAACTTTTTGCAACAACAAAAGACATAAATTCATTAGAAGAGGCAGTAAAAGGAGCAGACGTTTTCTTGGGATTATCAGTTGCAGATGTCTTATCTGTGGAAATGGTTCAAAGTATGGCAGACAATCCCATTGTTTTTGCTTTAGCGAACCCTAATCCTGAAATTTCGTACGACAAAGCTAAATCGTCTCGTCCTGACCTTATTTTTGCAACAGGTCGTTCCGATTATCCGAACCAAGTAAATAATGTATTAGGATTTCCTTACATTTTCCGCGGAGCTTTAGATACAAGAGCTACAACGATTAATGAAGAAATGAAATTGGCAGCCGTAAAAGCCATTGCCAGTTTGGCAAAAGAACCTGTGCCGGATGTAGTAAATGCTGCTTGTGGTTTAACAACGCTTTCATTTGGAAGAGATTATATTATTCCTAAGCCAATGGACCCACGCTTGTTAACATGGGTTTCTTCTGCAGTTGCAAAAGCCGCAATCGAATCGGGAGTCGCTAAAAAGGAAATTACAGACTGGAACAAATACGAAGATTCATTGCGCGATTTAATGGGTTACGACAACAAGCTCATTCGCCAATTTACAGAAATGGCAACAAAAAATCCCAAACGCGTTGTTTTTGCGGAAGGAAATCACGAAAATATGTTGAAAGCCGCCGCACAAGTTCGCGACGAAGGTATTGCCAAGCCTATTTTGTTAGGAAATGATGAACGTATCGAAAAACTAGCTGCTGAACATCATATTGACTTAGACGGAATTGAAATCGTTAATTTACGTCATGATAATGAAGCAGACCGCCGTAATCGATATGCTGAGATATTGGCTCAAAAAAGAGCGCGAGAAGGAGCAACCTTAGATGAAGCTAAAGATAAAATGTTTGAGCGCAATTACTTTGGAATGATGATGGTTGAAACCGGAGACGCAGACGCTTTCATCACAGGAGTCTACACAAAATATTCAAACACAATAAAAGTTGCGAAAGAAGTAATCGGAATCAGAGAAGGTTACAATACTTTTGGAGCAATGCATATTTTGACCAGTCAAAAAGGAACCTTTTTCCTTGCAGACACGTTGATAAACCGTCACCCATCGACAGAAAATCTGATTGATATAGCGAGATTAACGGCTGACTCAGTAGCCTTTTTTGCTCAAAAGCCGGTTATGGCAGCAATTTCTTATTCTAATTTTGGTGCAGACCCGATAGGAAGTCCGGCCAGCATGCACGAAGTCGTGAGAGTTATGCAGGAAAAATATCCGGATTTGGCAATTGATGGCGAAATGCAAGTTAATTTTGCTTTGAATAAAAACTTGAGAGACCGTCAATATCCATTTAGCCGCTTGTTTGGAAAAGATGTGAATACATTGCTATTCCCGAATTTAAGTTCGGCTAACATTACTCAAAAATTATTGCAAGAAATGGAAGTGGGAGAGATGATTGGTCCAATTCAAATGGGATTGAAAAAGCCAATTCACTTTACTGATATTGCAAGCTCAGTTCGCGATATTGTGAATATTGCAACAGTTGCTGTAATTGATGCAATTGTGTTGGAAAAAATGAACGCAAAATAATAGCGTTTCATAATTGTAAAAAGGGAAAGGCAATGTTATAACTATATTAAAATAAAATGGTTATAATGTTGCCTTTCTCTGAAATTATCCCGATTTTGAAGTTACCTGCAAGCGGCGAGAGCGCTTCGGAACAACGAAGAACGAAACTGAAATGTTATAAGAAATGATTGAATATAAGAAAATATGCAAGAACAAATTGACACAATGAACAATCAAGCCCAAAATATAGGCTTGTCAAAAGCCGAACCCGTGCTGGCTCAAGAAAGGATAGAAGTTCTTGATGTGATACGCGGCTTCGCCCTGTTGGGAATATTAATTGCGAACATGGCTTTGTTTAGCAGCCCTTTTGTCTACTTTGAGGTTTTGGGCAAGAGTATGTGGACAGGGCTTGAGGACACAATCGTTTCCTCGTTTATTATCCTCTTCATTCAAGGAAAGTTCTACACCATATTTTCTTTCCTTTTTGGTTTGGGTTTTGCCATATTTTTTGAAAGAGCCCTAGCAAAAACCACTAAACCGAAACTTCTTTTTTACCGAAGGCTTTTCGTTCTGTTGCTTATAGGCTTGACTCATGCCTTTTTTATTTGGTATGGAGATATACTTGTTACTTATGCGTTACTTGGCTTTCTGTTGCCTCTGTTTATTAATTGTAAACCTAAAACTATTCTTATATGGGCATCTTCACTTTTTTTCGGTTTTATATTACTTATAACTGTTGGGATAGTATTGGCTGCTCTAGTGAAGATGGTAAATGAGGATATTTTTACTAATGCCATGCAGCCAGTTTTTGCTAATATGGAAATGAGGATAGAAAGTTCATTTCATGCTTATGGACATGGAACTTTTGCAGAAATAATGACTCAACGCGCCTCCGATACTTTTTTTGGATATAGCCAAGTATTTGCGAGTGTATTTTTCATATTTCCTCTATTTTTGCTGGGACTTTATGCAGGCAAAATGGCCATTTTTCAAAACATCGAAGCAAACCTGACTTTCATAAAAAAGACATGGAAATGGGGGCTTGTTATAGGTCTTGGCATGAGCATTGTAAAATTAATTTGCAAAAATCTAATGGCAGGCGACTTGTACTCTTTTTATAGTGCGTTTCATACTGGAGCCACATTTTTGGGAGATGCAGGGCTTTGTCTATTCTTTATGACCTCAATTGTACTTTTGTATCGAAGTAGAAAATGGCCATTTATATTCAAACCTTTGGCATATATGGGCAGAATGGCATTGAGCAATTATCTGTTTCAATCCATAGTTTGTACGACTATTTTTTACAGTTATGGTTTGGGGTTTTATGGCAAAGTTGGCATTGCTTTAGGGTTAGTTTTAGCAATTGCTATTTTTATTATTCAACTTTTTATCAGCAAATTCTGGTTTAAACATTTTCAATTTGGTCCTGTGGAATGGCTTTGGAAAAGTTTAACTTATGGCAAACTTTTCGGAATGAAGCGGTAATAATGCCAGCAGGTAACAAGCGGTTTGGCGTCAGTCGGGGTGTATGTTCGCGGAAAGTTTAGTGGGAATTTGAAAGTTTGTCGCCCGTTCGAACTTTTGTGTTCCCCCGCCCGCACGCCAAGCCGCCAACCGTCAGACTGTCTAAAAACCTATTTATCCTCCTTGAGAATTGAATATTTAAAATCAGTCTCAGAGAGAGGTACGAATAAAGCAGCATTGAAAAATACTTTTTAGACAGACTGCCGTTGTGTGCCAGCGGGCGAACTGTGGAGAAGGAATATGAATCAAGATAAATTATAAACTGACATAAAGAGAAAATATGAACTTATCTGTTTGTGGTATTGATTGTGATGTATGTAAATATAAGACAACGAATAATTGCCATGGTTGTCGTGCTCTCAAAGGCGCCCCATTTTGGGGTAAATGTGATCTTTATGCCTGTGCTATCGAAAAGAATCTGCCCCACTGTGGAAAATGCGAAGCGTTTCCTTGTGAAATGCTCAAGGAATGGGCTTCTGGGGAAAATCCGGAGAGAATTCAAAACCTGATTGACTATAGTTGTTTGGAAATACCAGTGTCAACAAGCGTCAGTCGGGGTGTATGCCCGCGGAAAATTTAGTGGGAATTTGAAAGTTTGTCCCCCGCCCGAACACCAAGTCGCCAACCTTCAAACCGTCTAAAAACCTATTTATCCTCCCTGAGAATTGAATATCTAAAATCAATCTCAGATAGAAGTACAAATAAAGCAGCGTTGAAAAATACTTTTTAGACAGACTGCCGATGTGTGCAAGTGGGGCGATAGAGCAGTAGACAATGATGTGAAAATTGAACGTATGTAATGTTTTTAATACAATTGAATGTATGAAAAAATATGTGTTTTTCCTTTGTATTTATCTTTCAATGTCAAGTGCATTTGCAAGCCAGTTCTGCTGGCATTCAATAAAGGTGAATAATAATTTCTCAATTTATATTGAATTTCAAGACCAGCTTAAATCTGAAGTTACTGCCAATCTTTATTTTGACCTCGTAGTATGGGCAAAAAGTGCAGAAAATGAATTGGCAAATGTTAAAGGAAAAATCAATATAGATTATTTGCGTTATGGTAAAGGTGTCCTGATGTGGGTTTCTAAAAGCGATACTACAGAAGTGGCATACAGTTTTCTTTATGATGCAGAAAAAGAAGGAGTGAGAATTGTCAGATACTCAAATGTTAATACAGGATACACACGCGATTTCATTATTGAGGAAGAATATTTTATGCAAGGAACCAAAGAGTTGACAAAAACCATTGTTGCAAGATTGAATACAGATTTTAAGACAAATGGAAGTTTTGACGATTTTAACTCTATTGAGTTGTATGTGAAAAATAATAAAGAAAATATAGCAAGAACCAAACACGGACAAGGGATACACAGTGATTATATCTACATGAACAAAGAAGAGTTGATAAAAAGCATTGAAGGGCAATCTGATTTTTTTATTGAAACGATACAGATAAGCAAAAAGGAAGTTGATAATATTGTAGAAGTGGACAGTGATGGTTGTGGCTAATGTCTGCCACAACACACTGTTGAAAAACAAGAATAATTATGATGCAATTATTCGAAAAAAAGTGATAATTTTACAAATTAATATCAAAGGACAAAAATATGGCAAACGAAATCTTCAGCGAACAATTAGTCGAAGTTGAAATGGGCATTCGCAAAGGTGAAAATCCGTTTGGTTTCGTGTATCCGCAGGGCGATATTCAAAAGATTAAGAAAATTGAAAATCTTTTGAAAAAAGCAGGAGGAAAGCCTGATTTGTGCGATTTGTCTGATTTTTCCAAAGGCGGAAACGGAAAGGCAAAACCTGAATATATCATTACTTTCAACGATGACACAAATACAATTTTGGTTGTAGAGTGCAAAAAATCGGCAAAACAACACGCTTCCGAGCAGTTAAATAAACCAAAAACTTTTGCTGTTGATGGTGTTTTGTATTATGCCAAATTTCTGAAATCCGACTATAATGTAGTGGCTATCGCCGTGAGTGGGACAAAAAAAGACGACTGTAAAGTTTCAACATTCTATTGGCAAAAAGGATTTGAAAGTTATATGGAGCTTGCAAAAATTAACATTATTTTAGAGCCGTTGAATTATCTGAAATTTCTTAAAGGAGAAAAAATATCAATCGCTTATTCCATTGAAGATATTCGCAAAACGGCAATATTAATGAGCGAAAATTTGCGAACCGCAGGTGTAACAGTAAATAGCAAACCTATTTTTATTGCGGGAATTTTAATTGCTTTACAAGATGAAATATTTGATGCAGAATACCAATCTGCAACAAAATTAGA